>Ga0076132_105_pt1 | contig 33559 bp, 43 predicted proteins | sample RifGroC2_FD_67718 | JGI IMG/M metagenome (GOLD analysis project Ga0076132, IMG submission 67718) | Parcubacteria bacterium GW2011_GWC2_42_11
GAAAACCAATACGTGCAAACAAAACTGCACGGGCTGTTGTATCACCGATACAATTCGCTCCCGCATTTGCGTAACACATAGTTACCCAAGCGGCGTCCGATTTGGTTGATGCCGATATACTGATACGGGCGTAATACTACTCGGCTATGAGGAAGTATGGTTACCATCACCGTACCACTCGAGACTAAGTATGGTAGGAAGGTTAGATTTTGTTTGTTTCGCCCTACCCTTCCAAGATCCGCCAGCTGGCGGAAAAAAACAATCTACGCTTGTAGAGCATTTCATAGAATTCTTTTTGAACGCGGGTTCGATACCCGCCATCTCCACCAAAACACCGCCTTTGAGGGCGGTTTTTTGGTGGAGATGGAGTAACGTGCCAATGCACGTTACGTGGGGTATCGAAAGGCGGAAGCATGTGCTTAAGCACAGCTGAGCCTAGACGAAACGCACTTAGTAAATGAGGAGCTTGTGACGAATTTACTTAATGACGTATCGTCGATACCCGACATCGAAAAGCTTTGCGTTATTTGTGAACGACAGTAGTCGTAAACAAATCGCAAAGGTATATTTACGTTGTAAGGAAAGATACCTATATACAGCACGCGAAACATACATTTATAATCAGATGCTTTAAAAAATAGACCACATTTTTGAAATTTTGTGTGGGGTCTGACCCCAGTTCTAACAGATAACAAATAAGATAATTACCCACTTTGGTATAAACATAACTTAAATTTAGCGATAATTATGGATATTAGCTTATTTTTAACTTCCCCTCCCCACCCTTTTCGTCTTCTGCACCTTCTTTATGCGAGTCTTTGCTTTGCCGACTCCGTCAACAGATGGCAGGTTCTCCGGCATAGTACCTCCCAAACTTTGGATTGTGTTGCGTACTTTCTGACCGACTTGCATATGTGCAAGACTCGCATTACCTTGACCGTGAACTTTATCACGTTTTATTTTAGCTTCTGTTTGTGTTGCACGAAAAAGATTTGCTGCAAGTTCTTCACTTCCCATGTGATCAAGAATTTTTTGTGATTTCTTAAGTTTCTTTCTTTCGTGAATATCCTGCATTGTAAGACCTCCATACAATCCCTTATACCCAGCGTTTTGAAATATTGCATAACTCTCAACCCCAGCCATAGAAGCGGTTTGCATCAGACTAGTATTGTGTTTTTTCATTTGTTCGCGCAAGAAAACACGATTGTTATCTTCAATAAGATTATCAGCTTTTTCTTGCCTCCTAGTTTGGATAGCAAAATATGTCTGACCTTTAGCCACAACAACCTTGGTAGGGTCAGAGTTTTGAACAATTAAATAACAGGCATAACGTGAAAGATATATGCTATCTATTGCTCTTTCTGCTCCTGATCCAATCTGAACCATTTCGTCCGTAAGGACAAAATGGTTGTGGATAACTTCACCACTATTTTCACAAGCAACTTTAGCTTTCTCAATCACGTTTAGAAATTTTCTGTAATCAGGATATTCAAGCACCTTAGCAAGGTCGCGAGATGACCAATATTCGGCACCATTGTCATCCAATCTTTTTATTGTTTCAAATTTGTTTTCAGCCATACTTATTACTTAAATGTTACCATAATTCTTACCAAGATACTGCGTGCGCGTCTTTATACTGTAGGCAAGCATACGTTTAATAAAGGGTATGCCTGTAATCCTGCGTGGGTGACCCCAATTCCCTTGTGACCGATTCCTCCAAAAAATTTAAACACCTTATGAAGCTAGTGACGCATACATATCGGAATAATTTTGTCAAAGTAATTACAATTTTTTGTACAGCAAGTTAAATATTGTTTTCTGAAAATCAGCAAGTTGTTTGTTCTCAATCACGAACACCTCTTCAGTGTTAAGGTTAATGATTGTGACACGGTTTCCGTAGATGAGTTGGATAATATCCTGCTCAAACAGGTCTACCTCTCTAGGGATGAATTTTATAAATCGCTCAAGTCGTGATTTTTTTTGTTTACCTGAAACGGGGTTACTTATAACAAGTCGTTCGAGTTTTTTCTTGTCTCTGCGTATGCGATAGTCACGAGCTAAGTATCTATTCACCCGAGCAAGATCGCGCTCTGATGTGTAACGAAAGAACGTATCGCCTTTTTTAGTGTGAGCTAGTACGTCATCAAAGGCTGAACGAATACCAGAAGCTCCATACATAAAACGAATGCTTTGTGGCACCTCTTTTTCTCGTTCTTTTGCGTACTTCTCTATCACCTCTCCTGATTCTTTTTCGCACATCGCTATGAGTTGCTTAAGTCTGCGCGGATTCAGAAGTGCATAAAAAGTACGACGACCGATGACACTTCTACTCACAAGCTTTGACTCTTCAAGCTTCAGGAGACAACGGTATACTACCATTCGCGAAACGTTGGCATGTTGAGCAATAGTACTCACTAAAAGAGGTTCCTTGCTAATACTCAGTGTGCGATATACCGTATCAGTATTTTTAGGATACCCGAGTCGTTTAAAAATATCCTGTAACTCCATATCTAAAGTGTATCTTATTTGTTACACTTATACAAGCTTTTCTGCATACTTCTCTGTTTGCCTCTATTCTACAACAGGGTCATTCAAGTTCATTCAAAAGAGGAGAATATCATGGCGAACAGTAAAGCAATAAGTCCACAGGAAGTAGTCAAAAATCGTGAGGAGTCAATTCCTGACACCGTATTTGAGGTGTTCAATTCGCTGATCACTGAAAAATTTGACGGATACAGCGCAATAATTCATCAGAATGTTGTCGTAAAGCGTTTAGTAGAAAGTGGTTTCAACGAAAGAGAAATTTACAATCGTCATTGGTTGGATGTAGAAGACATCTACCGCAAGAAAGGCTGGGAAGTAAAGTACGACAAACCTGGGTACTGTGAAGACTACAGTGCATACTTCAAGTTCAGCAAGCCAAAAAAATGATACAATAAACCTCACAAACATAGCCCCGCATGTATTGCGGGGCTATTCTTTTTGTATCAATATCGCACCTTTTTATTTTCATATCGTTCTGCGAAATAACGTATTTCTTGATGGAAAAGTATGGCGGGCATGAGTACAACGAGGCTTTTCCTCCCGGATACAAGTCTACGTGTGGGAGATGGAATCCTGGTTTTATCGAAAGGCAACTCTTCCACTTTTTTACAACTGCCCTATCGGCTTCAAGCCAGAAGGCAGTCTTGTTTTGGGTAGGGTAAATTTACTCAAGTTAAAGAACATGGCATTATTTACATAGAAATGTTTTTTTATAACTTTCTGAGGATAAAAAAGACTAAAACAAAGGAGGCATGAATGGACTTTACAAAAATCTATCTTCCTCAACCAGTAACTCTTGGTGAGTTCAGGAATCAACAACCTGCAAACAAGACAGAGCTGGCTATCAGACGTGCGTACTGTACGTACGAAAAGGAATTTGGTGCCAATCTTGATGAGCGAATTAGAAACGGTGAAAAGTTTTACAGTGCTGCGGAGATTGCGGAAAGAATAATCAGCATTCCCGATGAGGATGATGAAGATGATGATTCTTGTACACGTAACTTTCGAGTTGAAGACGTTACCGATATTCCTCGAGAACAAGTAATTGCTTTTATAATGGACCTTACTATTGAGCGAATGTTTAAACAGATTAACTCTGTATAATTCTAAGTCACCTCCTTAGTAAACACACTCCACCCGCAAGGGTGGAGTGTTTTGTTAGTGTTATATTTGGAAGTTACATGTAAGACATGTTTACTCTACTTGATTGACAGTGTTGCCCACTCTGCGTACAGTATCGTTCAGAAAGGCTTTCCTAAAACTCAACCCTTGGAGAAAATTTATGGCAACTGGAATAATTCCCCCGAACACAGTACTTTCCAAAGAAGCTGAATATCGTAAAAAAATGTACACGGAATCCTACTCCCGTTTGCAACATTTTGCTTGGCGAGCGCTCAATGTACATAAAAAAAGCAACACGGAACTTGTCGTAGTCTGTATACAAGTTAAATCCAAATGGAAACCACTTGTTGACTTTCTCATGCCTGGATATGATTGGGAAGCAAATCATGCAACAAACGTAGAGCTTACGGCCAAAGGAATTGCTGGTTGGGGCATATGTAACATTGTAGCTGGGATGAGTCCAAACATTGCTGATGCAGCTACTAAAGAACCAACCGAAGGGCACTTTAAAGTATTTGTGCTCGCAGATGGTGGAGTAACTATTTATGAGATAGAACCAAAAGAACACGCATGATACGTAGGTTTGCATAAATTTTGACATTCACAATCAACCAAGGAGGAAGATGTGGCTACTGACATTTTTAATTTCCAAGGAAAATACACAGGGGTAGTGTTCGACGAAACATCTCCACAGAATTTCGGAGGTTCAATACGGGTAAATATTTTCGATACCAGACTTGAAATATATCACGTACCTCCAGCAGGCACTCTGCAAAGACATGTAGTCAATAAAGAAGATGTGCGACCAATCCCTCATGTGGATATGCAAAAAGAACTTGAAGATGCAGACCACCCGTCAAAAGTTATGCCGGACTGTTTTCAACTTGGCTCTTTTGGAAAAATGCTCTTTTGGGAAAAGCCCGAAGAAAACAAAGCGTGTATGACCCTTTGGTTTCATTCTTTAAAAAACGAATCTGGAATACTTTTTGGACCGTGTCCAGAGCAACAAGACCTTTTTAAGCAGTTAGTAAACAGTTTTGAAGATATGCTTCAATACCCTTTTGTTCAACTGTAAGCTCATCTCTACCTTAGACCGCACTCGATTTATCCTGTGCGGTCTAACTTTTGTACAACACAAACTAACCAACTAAAAACTAGTCGGTTAGTATTGAAAGAATTCTTATGCAGCTAACTGCATCTGCACTCTTTCACGTTTATCAAATGCCGTCGGTCCATGTGACGTAATGTCAACTGGAAGAAAAAGGAGTTCGCTCACGTATTCCACAAAACACTCTTCAGAACATTGGATATCCTCTACCACAAATCAACAATCTTCAAGAAATTTAAACACTCTACACTTTCCGCAATTCTTCTAGGAGAGCTCGTCGTCGTTCATACATGCGACACCATTCCTCTACCACCTGTGCAACTTCTTTTTGACACCCGAGACGTTTTGCTTCGCGCAATAGATTGCACTTCTTCTGATACTCAGCACGGCCGCCAGGATATTGCATACCTTCACCTGCAAGCTGTATGTATAGTCGACCGACTTCCTTTGGAAATCGCTTCGCCAACCGTTTACCATGTGTTTGCACCAAAGCAGTATTATCTTGAGCAAGTGACAGCAACTCTTTCCACATACCTTCCTCAATATAGACATCTGCTAATTTCCACACACCACCTCCGTGCTTACTTTTTTTTAATTTTGCAACGATATCTAGAAGACACTCATCCCATTTTTCACCTGCGTATTCTTTTGCGTGTCGATAGTAAGAAAAAGCATCGTGGTGTGTGTCTAGAAAGAGTTGTAATGCACACTGTCTTGCCTCATCCAACCTGTTACTTTTTTTAGCACACTCCATCTGGAGCTCAAGAAATTTCACAACAATCCCAAAGTGCCCATCTTGTTTTGCTTGTTTGACACCTTCTATTGCAAGTCTACGTGCTTCGTCAAAAGCATTGTTTTGTATGTACATTTTCACTGCCTGCTCTCTCATGTTAGATAAATGTAAGTTTTTTAAAACATAGCTCTCAACCATTTCAGGATGAAGTCTCTGTGTCAGCACCAGTTGTATTCTTGCCACCTCTTCTTGTCGATAATGATTACTCCAATCACTACTACTCAATGCTCCGGAGCCCCCAGTGATAGCAAAAAAAGCATTTACCTCTTGCGGTTCTTCTTTTCTGTCATAGGTAAGCGCTTTCTGCAGCACTTGAGTCATTTGTTCTTCTTCATTGCCAGACTCAACAATATCGGCCGCGATATTGAGAAAAAGCCACAGCCAATCAAAACCTTGGTATTTCTTTTTTGACCACTCTTTTAGAATATATGCGAGTAATTCCCGACGTAAATCTTCTTTCTTTTGGTCACGTAGTCTTATTGCCAATTCATGAAGCTTTTCAAATGCGTAATATATAGCTCCGCCAATATCTCCATCTGAGTCATCAGACCGCTCCACCACTGGCACTAGCTCTTCAATCACTGTCTCATATCCAACCAACGCCACACGTGCATTGCTAGTAAAAGCGCTATCAGCCACATCTAGCACCTCTAACGCACCTTGTGTGGCTTCATATGTGTCTCCATACTCAACACCACCGTAGCGCCCGGAAGCATCACGAACCGCTTCACGAATAATTCTGCGAACAAATGTCTTATCTTCAAACTGCATTTCAGTAGAGGACGCAAACTGTACACGACGATTCACATCTACATGATTCGTTCGGGCTTCTTGCAGTATGTTAATGAGATCCATTTTTGAAAGTTTTTCGAGATCCTCGGGCATGTTGCCTACAGTCGCAGATGTAGCTATGTCACTTTTTAAAGATGCGCTTGACTCATCAATGTCTCGTTCTCCGTCAGCTAGTGCATACAGAACAGCCACAACATGTTTACATACCGGTCCTTTGTTATACGGACAACCGCACGACCACTCTACCACCTCACCATCATCGAGCTGTATCCGAACATGATACAAATCGGTACCACGCACGTAAGCAATAAAATCACCTACTCGATTCTCTTTGAGGCGTGTAATAGCATTATTTTCATAGCATTGTTTACCTCTACGAACGATATTTAAATCAATAATGTTGTCGAAGTTTTGTAGGGTTATTTCTTCCATAATTTTCAATTTTTATTGATACGCAGGTGTTTTGAAGAGTGTGTGTAGTTTCCAAGATCTTCCCCATTTTACAAACAGTGTCACCATCGTCAAGAACACTGAATTTTGTGACTACCTTCACTTCTTTTTTATGTTTTGGGTTTAAGAGCATCTTCCAATACTCAAACAAACCAAACCATTTCGTTGATATCGACGAAATGGTTGTGGATAACTTAACAGCTATTCGTGTAGCCCCCTATTTTTTTTATTGTCATCATTATCCACATTACGTTTGTTGACACTTGAAAATAGATGTATTTTTGTTATACTACAAACATCTCATTTACCTAGGTAAAAGGAGTCCGAAAACTCGCCCCTTACGGGGCTGTTTTTGATTTAGACTTTTATCTTGGGACCATACTGCCGATATTCCCTATCATATTGTCTTAACATGTAACTGTAACGTATATGATAAGCGGTAACAAAATGATACTCTTTTCCCTTATCAACTAAAATCACCATAAATTCTTGCTCAGGAATGTAGAGGTATAGTTTGAGGTCTCTGTCTTTTTTAATTTCATAAGCTAAAACTTCTGGTCTTGCGAAATTATCAATCACAGCTTTAATCCAAGGTATTTTTTCTGCTCTCAAATGCTGGATATCTTGGGTACGAGGACTATGAGGATCAGTGATTATATGCCAAAATCGCTCATATCTTCCATCAACTTCAAGTTTGCGGGATACATATACAGGTTTGCCTAATAATGTGCAGTTCAGATTAACCAAATCATTAAGAAAAGCCTGATAAAGTGTGTCCATGTAAAAAATTACATCTCCGTTATGAGCCCCGAGAGTGATTAGGGGCGGTAACCACGTAAAGTCCTTCATAAATTAATCTATACCATTCCAGAAAAACAGATTAAATTTAAACTCTGAAGGCAATGTTTGGACAGTTAAACTTTTCTGTGTTCGTTTTTTGATATGCTCAACAATTGCCCGTTTTGCCTGATTTTCCCTATCCTTGTCTTTGCTACATAGATTAAATTGAATAGCCCCAATGATTAGGTCGATTACCTGCACCATCTGGACTTGGTTTGAGTGCACCTCTCTAATTTCTTCTATGATTTCACGCTTAAAATCATATTCTTTGTTACAAAGAACCTCTCTCAACTTTTGTACTCGAATCTTACCAAGTGTGTCTTTTATATCTAGACAGACTTTATATTTATTTTCAGAGCTTATGATTTTAGTCAAAAGCTGAAAATACATTTTGTAATACCAATCATTATGGGTTTGACCGAACTTTGCATGATTCAAATGTTCCTTATCTGCAACAACAACTCGAATACCGATATGGTCTGCATCGAAGAAATAATTTAAAACATCGATATAGAAAGGTAAATTTTTTTGAGAAACCTTTGTCCACTTAATTTCAAAAGTATCAGGTAAACTATGCTCTTTCTTTATTTCACGGATGCGCCTGTTTGCAGCTGGAGCTTTACTTCTAGGACAGTGCAAAGCACCCAAAACCATGGGGCGTCCATCAGTTTCAAGATGATTACTTTCATCGCAGTAAATATTAATTTCGCTCATATTTGATTCATTATACTAAAAACAGTCACTTTCCGATATATAAACTGATTCAATACCAAAGTTGAGGAAACAACTAGCCATAAAATGACCTTAATTCAACATCAAATAGCCTGATTCAGACACGGTTCATTGTAAAAAATTCACTCCCTTCACAAGCCACACTTTTATGGTATTCTCCTGCCTAGGTTGTAGTTCTCTGTCACCGCTCTGGTGGCAAAACAAATATTTTAAGGGGTTTCCCATGCCAATTGTAGACATTACTGGTTTTACTGCAGACGAGACCGACGCAATGGACGTGATTCGATTTGTTATTCAAGTAGCATTTCAAAAAAGCTGGGGTTTTCCAAGACTCGATACCACCAGCATCAACTTTCTTATCGATCCAAGTCTCACCCCGTCGCTAAAGAACCATGTTATCGCGCGGGTATACACAAAAAAATTTATTGACATGGACGATCTGGGACGAGATAAGGTATGCGAAATAACGTATTTCTTGATGGAAAAATATGGTGGACATGAGTATAACGAAGCCTTTCCTCCAGGCTACAAGTCTATGCAAGGGAGATGGAACCCTGATTTTATCGAAAGGTAACTTTTCCACATTTTTTACAACTGCCCTTTTGGCTACAACCAAGAGGGTAGTTTCATATTCAAAAGTTAGATATGCTTGTTCCTAATACTATCCTTACTATTTCTTAATAAAAAACACAAACTAACCAACTAGAAACTAGTCGGTTAGTATTGAAAGAATTCTTATGCAGCTAACTGCATCTGCACTCTTTCACGTTTATCAAACGCCGTCGGTCCATGTGACGTAATGTCAACTGGAAGAAAAAGGAGTTCGCTCACATAATCCACAAAACACTCTTCAGAACATTGGATATCCTCTACAACCGGTGTTACCTTTGCAAGTATTGCACCAATCATTTCTTGATACCCAAGATCTTCGAGGATATCTTTACGACGAAACGAAACGATGTGCAGGTAGTCATCATTTGACTGTTCCTTGTCTGTCACCATCACCGATTTTTCCTTTTCTGTGAGGTCTGCTTTTGCTACTCGGTACGCCCTTACCACTCGTTTTTGTGACAAAGACGCAAATCTATCGAGATGCGTCAGTGCAAGAGAGTCCGTACCATCTGAAACAGCGAGTGCATATCGTGTGAGCGGTATATCAAGCCATCCCACCCGAAAGCCTCTCTGCCAGACACCAAAGCCATTGTGCATGTCAGGCAAACGCATGGTGAGCTCTCTACTTTCGCTCACGCCCGCACAACACCGAAACGCGTAACAACGTCAGGATACATAATCTCACTGAGCAACACATTGGCATTCGCGTTTGTTGTTGTACTCCATGTCGTAAAGGGATGAAAGCCATGCCACTCGTCGATAAGTACACCCTGTGCTCCTTCAAAAATAAGTGGGTGGGTGTACGAAAGGCGCTGTAGCGTTTTCATCGAAACGAGTGAAAATAATCTGGCAATACGCACCATCTCACGTGCTACCATTTTCGGAGCATGTGAATCAGTGAGTAACCGAAGTTCGTCAGGAAGCAACCCTGTCGCACTAATGACAGCAAACAATTCCTTAAACTCGGCATACTTAAGTTCCTGCAAGCCTCTACATTTCCTTTCGACAGTCTCTATCGAACGTAAGTCTTGAGCACGTACAGCAAGGTGTGGGAAGGCAATCATGTCTGCCATTGTCTCTCCTATCCCCATGCCGACACTTCCATGCCTTCCGTCTCCACGCAACACCTCGCGTAAGCGGTTTGCTGCTTTGTGGAAAGGTGTCACGACAAGTGCTTCGCCATCCACCATGATTCGTGCCATTGGATTTTGTATCCCAAGCTTTTCGAGTCCGTACGACTCAGCAAGGAGTGCATACGGGTCAAGTAACATATATCTCGAAAGAAACGTCCGAACCCCGTCAACAAGTGTTCCGCTTCCAAACTGCGAAAAAGTGTGATGTGTGCCACGTGGGGTAACCACGTTGTGCGCTGCTTGTGCGCCTCCGTTAAAACGTACTATGACCGGCTCAACCATTTTCCGAGACAAGTAATCAACCATCGTCCCTTTGCCCGCATCACCAAACCCTAAATCAATTACGATTGTAGCTTGCATGACTATCTCCTTTGTATACATGAGTTACGGTGGCACAAGGTTGTGCCACCGTAACAGTAAAATAACAACGAAACGTGCTACTTAGATGCGAGTTACTCCTCCTTTTCTTGCGCGACTCTTCATCAATGAATTACTCTGTGCAACCACTTTAGCAACGAGCGCCGGACTGCTTGAAAGTGGTACAAGTGCATTCTTTACCACCGAAGCGGTTTTACCTGAAAGGCCAATATCACGAACGACACGGTCTGCATCGTAAGCATTTTCCATCATATGGATAATGCCAGCGATGACCTCACATACAAGGCTTGAGTCCTCAACCATGACAAAACGTTCTCCAAACAGAGCACGCCAGCGGTCGTGAATACGCTTGTCTCTAGGATAACTGCCATCGACCGCAAACAAATGAAAGATGTCCCATTTTTCCTCTGCAAGCGCTACGAGACTCTCAACAGTCTCATCTGCTTGTGTCGATAAACCAAACACGTGAGATAGCTCTTCTGCAGTCAGCGTAGGCCAAGGTGCCTCATCACCCATAGTAAAAAGGTATCCCTTCTTGCCCCTCTTTTCATAGGCATCTGTTGCTGTGTGGTGAGCCGCGAAGTGGTAGGCAAGTGCATATGATTCATATGTTTGTCCGCCACCGCCACCTTCAAGAATAATCTTACGAAGCTGTTCGTCAAAATTATTATCTGATTCGAACTGCCCGACTTGAAACGGATAGCGATCACAGGTTGAGTCGCCTACTGCACCAACAAGAACTTGCGGGTCAGCAAGACCTGCCTTGTCGATAATGACATCCATTAGTTTAGGTAGCTTTTTCTGCAGCACTCGCGGGATGTGTCCCATAGAGCCAGTCACGTCGAAAAATATTGCGACGGGTCTCGACAGAGGATGCTCTGCACTGTCTCTGCTTTCGCGTAATGGATAAGGATACCGTGACGAGTCAGGATTAATCATCTTCTTTGCTTCAAGCTCGTCATTCACTTTTGAAACTTTTCCCGAGCGCACTTTAGCGGTGTAGTCAAAATCATCAATTCCCGCAGATCGCCGAGAGGCCTTTGCACTGCTGTACATACTGGTGTCCCATTTGCCTCCACCCATAACTTCCTCCATTTGTATTTTGATTGCATTCCTCAATGCGGCATTTGTAGCTGTCGGTACGTTTTACCCCACAGCGTATAGATTGTGTCCGTGAATTGTTCCAGTACTTCTTGTCCATTTTCTGGTCTTTTCGCTGGATCTTCTGCAACACAACGTTGCACAATTTTTTGCACTTTTTGGGGAACAGATTTTGGAAAGCGAGTATGCTCAACATCACCTCCCAAGAGATACACCATTGTTTTTCCTGCCATGTATAGGTCGGTTTTTTGCGTTATAGCTTTGTGGTCAAAAACCTCCTTTGGATACCACGGTTTCCACCTGTCGATGTATGTCGTAAGACGCGCATGTTTGCCTTTGACAAACGGTATGCTGTGCGCCCAACCGATGTACAGTGGATCATGCGTACCAGGATGCACGAGTGTGTGGTCGGGGACAACAGCCCCATGTACCACCCCAAGTATCTCAGCAGTTACGACTTGTCCCAAAACACGTCTCCATATCCATGCTGCATCACGCGGATCAAGTCCGTCTGGATACACCTCTCGAATCTTTGTAAGAGATACATAACCTTCCTGATACTCAAATACGTTTGCTCGTATTTCTTTGTTCCCCGGAATGTCCACAATAACCGTATCTACAAGAGTAGAAACAAACTGGCGAACCTCTTTCTTCACCGAGCTCTTTTTGATCCTACTGTGTAAGGACGCTTCATGTTCTAGGTACTGGTTCATTGTTGGATCAGTAGCAATTTTTACACACACCGGAATCCCATTTTCTGTCTTTCCAAGGTGTATGTCTGAAAAATCACCTTCAGTCCAAACAAAACTTTGTACCACATACTTTCTTGAACCAGACAAAAAGACAAAATATTGTTCACCAGTCACACGATGCGTATCACCTTGTACAAGTGGTATTTCATAAGAATCATTTTCAAGCGCATGCTTTGCTTGTTCGTACAAACCAACCAATCTTGAGAAAACAGTATTGGCAAATTTTTCTTCTTCTTTTGGCATATGGTCAGGATGTATAAACTTAACCATATACACGTACTGCTTTCTGAGTTCATGTAACTTTTGTTCCAAGTCACTTGAATGAATTTCCCCAAACACATCTGCAAATCTCTTTGCTGTCGTGATTTTTTCTAAAATCACCTCAAGTGTCGTTGTCATTTTTTTATTCCTCCTTTTTCAAAGAACAAACNNNCCAAACACATCTGCAAATCTCTTTGCTGTCGTGATTTTTTCTAAAATCACCTCAAGTGTCGTTGTCATTTTTTTATTCCTCCTTTTTCAAAGAACAAACACTGTGTTTTACTTAGTGTGTATCTAACACTAAGATACAGGTAAGAATAGTTAGTGTCAATATTACAATAACTTATGACATAGAAAACTTCTTAGTGTCAAGATAACACTAAGAGCCTATCCAACAACGGGTTCCCGAGTCGAAACGCCTCTGTGTCGTAGTCCAAACAGACGCATTGCAGACAGGTCCGCACACATTGTAATGTGTGCGGACAGGGAGGTTATTTGGATAGGCTCTTAGTTAAATGACTGAAATAAGTGGAATCTCGGTGACTTTTGTTCCCGTAAAGCTATAGAGTGAAGCAGGTCTGTTTGCCACACCAGTCTGCATCTCACCAGTATCGTGTATGATATTCATTGACAATATTTTCTTTCTGAAATTACGCTTATCAAATGTTTCGTTACGGATGATTTCATACACTTTCTGGAGCTCTGTAAGAGTAAATTTCTTAGGGAGCAAGTGACGGACAATGTTTGTGTATAGAAGCTTGCCAGCGAGACGTACTACCGCGGTATCAAGTATTTCATTATGATCAAATGCAAGTTTGTCGACTTCATGCACAGGTACCCAGACCCCCCCTTCCCTTTCAACACGCTTAGCTTCAGTAGCTGTCACCAGTCCTAGGTGAGCTATAGACGCCACCCTGTTGCGCTTATCCCTTCCTAGAGACGTAAACGTGTACAATTGTTCAAAATATATACTGGAGAGTCCAATTTTGCCTGAAAGGTGGCGTAAAACAGCCTCATCAGATGTTTCCTTCTTCTCCATTATTCCCCCTGGGAGCCCCCGCATAGCTACGTAATGGGGAGGTCTGTTTACCGGTATCAATAACACGTGAAGCGCTCCATCAAAAACAGAAAAAACGACAACATCCACTGCTACAACAACTGTTCGGTATTCTATAGGTATTTCCTTTGGCATTGTTACTGTAACTTTTACACTATCACACAGTCTCGGGTGCGTCTAGTAAGTATATAAATCAGATTACCTCCTTTTTTCATTTACAAAGTTGTGTTTATGTTCTAATCTCTTTTATAGGTAGATTTTAAGTTCAAAAAACCATTGAGTACAGGAGGCAGAATGCAAACGATTACTTTAGGTAGAGATACTCGGGTGTATGAAAAGGGGCGTGGGTCTTTCTTGATTTCGACCGGAACGCAACTTAGCGAAGGTTCAAAGGTTGAAGTAATAAAGAGTGACTTCTTGTTATATAAGAATGTACCACGTAAAGCGATTGCCTATACATGGACCGCCGGGCAATATCGCTGGATTCTTTGCGAAGAATCAGGGATACTCTTCCCCAATCAATTAAATCTGAAAAAGCCCTTGTATTCTAATCTCTTCTAAAACGTGCGCCCCGAACAGATTGTCTGGGGCGCAGTTATATCTGTGTGCCAGTAGTTATTGAAGCCTTGATTTTTTTTCAAAATATGGTTATATCATGACAGAAACTCAATCGAAGTAAACTTTCACCCTTAGGAGGATGTTCAAATGTGGAACAAAATGGGATTCATTATTTTGAAACTTGCACTGGTGTCACTACTGATTTTCGGCATATATCTTACGGTTTCGTACAGTGGATACGAAATTGTTAGAAAAGAATCTCCTTACGTCGTTATGTTGCCCATCGGTCAGAAATTGATTGGTGTAAAGCTTGAGAACAACGAGCTCGGCATCGAACCGATTACTAGAAATTTCAAAAAAGGTGAAAATCCTACAGAAGTGAAAATTAAGCTTTCAAAGTACCGAGAATCACCAGAGAAAGGATATGTATTTATTGAGAGGAATAATTAGTTCTCCGTTAGTGTTTGCACTTATTCTACCGGCGACTTGTCGCCGGTAGAATTTTCTCAACACGTCAATAACTCTCGTAAGCAAACACATAATTGTGTACTTTACTCAGGAGGAAAAATATGGCTACTGACACATCTACTGTCAAACGTAAGAGACGCGCGCAAGCTACGATTAAAAAGCACATCAGCTCATTGCCACCAGAGCAATTTAACCCTAGCCAAATAAGGCTCGTTTGGAAACTGTTGACTACGGTGCTTGAGTCAGAACACCAAAAAACTATGGAAGCTTGTCGTGCATCTATATCTGCTTTGAAAACCACCGTCTGCGAAGATGAGTGGTGTGACGATTTCGATGCGGTGCCCCTCAAAGAAGTGCTCAAGATTCTTCAATAAGTTGTTGTATGCGTGCAAGGACTATACCTTTTTTAGGGTATAGTCCTTTTTAAATGAGTCACAATAAGAGCTCTTGACAAATTCGAAAAAGACTATATTTTGTAATAGGAGCCTTGAAAATTGTTTCAAGGCATGTTGTTGTTTTAAAAACAGAACGTGTGGGGGTAATTATGAATAATTTTCAGGAAAGACTGGGGTCAGCCAAAACTCAGAAAGAGCGGTGGGGGCTGTTCCATCAAGCAGAAACTGATGAGCAGAGGGAACTTATTTTGAGACAAATCCTCAGCAAAGCAAAAAACATTGGCGAGATAGGTAGAGTACACCTACACGCACCCGCACACAGCGCTCTTGAAGCAGAGGCGATGAAACAGCTTGGTGACGAACAGGGGCTTATTATACCTCCAGTTTAATTAAACCAACGAACCCTCCCATACCAATTACTCGCATGGGAGGGTTCATTTTTTCATAATTTGTTGTATTATAGTTTTAGAAAAGCTATCTGTAGCTTATAAAATAAAATGAGGAAGACTTGGTCTAACTGCGACTCAGGAAATTTCACACTAAAAACAAGAGCGAGGTTATTGATGACACAAACAGCACAAGTGCAAGTAAGTGTATCACTTGCAGAGCTAATCGGAATCAAAAAAAAATATCCCTCGAAGGGAGATATCCAAAAACGGCTTGATAATATCAATCGCGTACAACGTGCGGTTGAACTTGGCATTCCTCTAGAGTCTACGTGGGGGGATATAAGTGCTGAATATGCGAAATATGAAAGCAAGCCTGACGTAAACAATCTCGTGAAGCATAATAGTGCTTGGGTACACCCGTTGTCGGACGAAACAATTACCGGCGCACTAATCACGGAAGACTTCACAGTATTACGGGCTACTGACATGTTCGCACACCCAGATGGTACATGGAGGGAGTGTGGGATCAACGGACTCAAGTATAGAAACTTTTCAAGAGTTCCTTGGATTCGTCCAGTATAACTTTCCACAATACTCTTCTTGTGTAGGACCTGCCTTTTATTGGCAGGTCCTGTTGTTTTAAGTCAAAAACTTTCCCGCACACCAAGTCTCCTACTGCACAGCTTCACTGCGCGTGCAGTATATATAAGGGCTTGCCCGCACACTAACATTGTCCCTGCACTGCTTTGCAGTGCGTGCCGTAGCACAGGGACAATGTTAGTGTGCGGGCTTGCATTTTAAAATATTTGCTATATTTTGCACTTAGAAAGCACCATTAAACCAAAACAACAGGAGCAATCATGCAGAAAGAAATGATAGAATGGATCGCGAACACATTCTCCAAAAAACATTCTGGAAATGACCGAAAACGACTTCTTATGGACCTCAAACACAATCCTGAATTTGTTGTTGAGGTTGTTAGGAAAAATGTACCGTTGTTAGCAGAGGAATGGTCCAAAGAGTTCGGAAGGGCGGCAATCCATGTAACCAATGATACTGGCACCCCAGATGCGTTTGATGCGCTTGCGAGACGAGTGTTTGGACACTTACACATCAGCCTACAGGAGGAACTTTCAGGAGTTTCAGAGTAATCAGGAGGGAACCTAAGTCTTCTCTAATAAGCCGGTTTGTTTGACCGGCTTTAAACCTGACTTATTTTTTACATCTGTCATAATATATATATATGGACTATACTGAGTAGGGTTAGTTACTTTTACCAAGAGGGGGAATGATGAAAAAAGAACAATTTGGAAACTTTTTTGGAGTCACTGTCGCAATATTATTTGTTGTTGGGTTTGTGGCAGGGACACTGTATGCACTTATTTGTGGCAACCATTACTTTACGGAAGTGGATGTTCTTGCAAAGATTCAGGAGGTCAACCCGTACGCGGTTGCTTTAGAAAAAGTAACGTACCGTATTTTTGAGCCGTCAACAGTGACAGTGGAAATTAAAGACGGTGATCCTGAAGTCTACAAAGTCTTCTCAAACATTAAAAGGGAGTTGACCATAGAGCCATAAATAATATGAGTGCATTCTCAAATAAAGATCGCGCAGACCTTTTTGGCTTGCGCGGTTAAATACATACCAAAGTAGGTAAATTATATTGACCGTTTGTGTATCTCATTGATTTTAACTTTGTATATTTCAGAAAGCGCTACCAAAAAACCAAGTAGTAGCGGACCGAGAAGAAAACCAGAAATGCCAAACATGGCTAAACCACCGAGTACTGAAAGTAAGACAAAAAGGGGATGTATTTTTGACCTCCCACCAATAAGCTTGGGGCCCAACACATTATCAAGCAAACCAACTACCAATATCCCCCACGCTGTAAGTCCTATACCAGCGGCAAAAGATCCGGTAGCAAACAAGAAAATAATTGCCGGAAGTAAAATAATTCCCGTACCAAGCGTAGGCACCAATGCACTTACTGCAGCAAGTGAGCCCCATAGTACCGGATTGGGAACACCAAATATAAGAAAACCAAGCCCGGTCAGAAGCCCTTGTACAGTAGCGACCACAAGGGTACCTCGGATGAGTGAGTGAGCAACTGTATTGAGTTTTTGAAATATTGCATCGTCCTCAGAATCTTGGAGCGGCGAAAGCATCACAATTTCATGCAAAAATCTTTTGCCATCTTTAATAAAATAAAACAAAGCAATGAGTGCAATGAAGAACCTAAAAATAAGTCCCGTGGTACTCGTGATAATACCTCCCAGATTCTGTCCAAATTTTTGAAAAGAACTTATTAGTAACTCAGTAATATTTACAGAGCTTAATATAGGCAAAACCTCCACAAGTTTAGCTTGCGCAATTACCAAAATACTGGGGATTTGATTTATTGATTGTGTCGTAAGCTGTTGTGTCAATGTTCGAACCTCATCAAGGAGTAAAAAGAATATTCCGATTGCAGGGAGAATGATAGCAAGTGTGACAATAAAAGTCACAAAAAGGGCTGCAAAATTTTCATTCTTTATGTGTAAGTGCACCTTGGAATAGAAAGGTGCCACAAGTGAAGCAAGTACAACAGCAAGAGCAAGAGAACCCAAAAAAGGGTAGAACAAAAAACCAACAAGCACTAGAGTAATGAGCAACAGTGCTGTAAAAAAGTATGCTTCAAGCTTTGCATCTGACATATACGTATTCTCGCACGCTTAACCTAACCAGACAAACCGGGACGGTGTGGAATAGAACCTACACAAGCTGCACACCACAAGAGTACTTCATTTTTCTAATTCTCCGTCGAATGGCGGATCATAAGAAAAACTGGTCGCATTTCTTTGTTGCACTACACAAAATACTACTCATCGTACTAAACCTATACGCCTCGTAGTATTTTGTTTGTGCGCCTCGAACTGTATCCACTCGCGCAGGTTCTGTAGCGAGAAACTATTACTTAATACTCTTTTTTATTGCACTCCAATGGCGTTTAAGTTCTTTGTTTAGTTTAGATGACTCTTCCTCCCCTACCGTCTTAAGCTTGCCATACTTGGTGGTTATTTTATCAACAACCTCATTATACTGTTCTTCCGTAAGTTCTTTTTTCTTTTCAAATTGTTCGAGTACTTCACCCTTTGCTTTAAGAGTCCAAGCTTTAATCTTCTTACGATTCTCAGTACCTTTCGCTCCATATAGGTAAAATCCCGTCGCTGCTGCGCCCACAAGTGCAGCAGCCAAAGCGAGCTTTGAGCCACCTTCTTTTTTTTCAGTTCCTTCTGTTTTTTTTGTTGCCATGTTTTTTTAATTACTTTTATAAATTTCTTCTTATTTTTTTACTGTCTTCTTTCTCTTTTTACTATTTTCCTTCTCTTCAACAAATGCTTCAAAAAGTCCTGACACAGCACGTACGATACCTGCACCCGCCACCATTTTGGTATAATTTTTTGCAGTTGTAATTCCCTCTCGCACCTCGTGTATACCCTCCTTTACATCTTTTTTCATTTCAGCAAAATCCACAGAAATCTCATCCACCTCTTTTTGTACCGTGGATACAATCCTATTAATATTTCGTACAATCTTCACAACATAGAAAAGCACTATTGCCCACAACACTCCTAGCAATACAACAACCGTCGTTGTTACGAAAAAAAATAAATCCATTTTGAAGAATTCGTTTTCCATCGCGTTAGAGACAGGACACAGAGTGTCCGTCGGTTATGCTCATAATGCTTTTGTCATATGTCATATTCATATCAGGTTCCGTTACTTTTTATCACCACATGCCTCTAACGGGACCAATATTCAAAGTATACAACCTGTTGCTTTTTGACGCAAAAGATTTCAAGTACTATAAGGCGAATTGCACCGCATTCTGTATGTTATAGTTTCTATATGTTAACGAAACAAAATCTTGCACTGTTCTTTGGAACACTTTTTGTGCTCGCTACCCTTTTTTTCTTTTTTATATTTCCTGTTACTCCTCCTTGGCAAACAAGCGGAAGGCTCGTGCTCGCCGTTCGTGCGGTCCCTGGTCCCACTGCTGATTTTACCCTGTTGTTAGGTGTTGATAATATTGAACTTTATAAGGCAGACGGCGGAACCGAGAAAGTGACCGTGCGGGTGCGTCGTGTCACTCTGGTGCCGGGTAGTGATGCTTTGGCAGTAGTACTTGATGCATCAGTACCCACAGGAAACTACTCTGGATTTGGGTTCATCCTTACCAGTCCTGAACTTCGTAATTCATGGCAAGAAGATGAAGCCCCTACCCACATGTCCCTTGTCGGTGATACGGTACGTCTAGACAGTCCATATCATATTGAAAAAGATGTCACCTCAACAATAGTACTTGCTTTTGACACACTTACCTCTATTCATGAAAAGGATGGTGCACAACTCTTTCTGCCTGTCATACAAATAGAAACTCGCTTCAATGCCACACCACTTCCCGAAGAAGAATCTACAATACATATACAAGGTGGGATTATCGAACACAGTGCTACGTATGGGATGGACTGGGATGGACGTATGCGATACAACTTCAGAGCTCCAGCAGTAGAATCAGAACCAACAGAGAACCTTCAAGTAGAATTTCCTACTGATACTGCTACAGACATAGACATCCTAGCCGTACCTGACGATAGCGCAACAACATCCACAACCACCCTTACTGCTGAGGAAACAAACGAAAACGATATACAGAAAGTGGAAGAAAAAGAGGAGGAAGAAAATTAGGTAGACTTGCTACTTCCGACGGTTGTTGTAAGGCATTGATTAAACTCACCGACCTCTTCGTTGTATTCAGTAATAAGTTTTCTATATTCCTCTACCGCTTCGTTGTACAGACGAGCTACGACATTGTATGAGTCCACACGCATCTTTTTTTCTTCAAGAGTGGTACCAGCACGCTCTATCTGTTCTTTACGCATGAGTGCAATATCACTGTAAATATCAAGTCTTTTTTTCAAAGAATCAATAGACTTTTTTAACACTGGATCAACACTTGGACATCCTGATTTTGGGAACCCAAAACTCTGCACAGCTATCCAAGTATTTCTTCCTTTGTAGGTACTTCTACCTACGGCTATACCTATCTCTGAATATGATTTGGACAATATGTTTTTTTTGTGCCCCGGACTATTCATCCATGCGTCAACGACTGCTTTGCTTGAACCAAAATCTCCTAAAGCAAGATTCTCACCCACCACAATATATTCATACCCTGCATCATGTGCTAAATCAGAAACAGAATCACCGGTAGGGGACTCATGTGCAAAGTACTGGCGCGCAAACAAATCTATCATCTTTCTGCGCGCAACCTCGGAGAGTTGTACGTTAGATGCAAGGAGAGGAATGCCTTCCTTGTACCTTTGCGCATTCGTATACGCCAGTATTGAACCTGCATTAAGTATCGGTAATGGTTCTACAGCATAGATATGGGCAACCGGTAAGAAAATGGGAAAAAGTAGTATAAGAAAACATACAATGCTTTGTCGAATGCTTTTTTTCATATGACTATTGTAACAAACAAATATAGTACTGTACCACACCCAGCACACTTCCTTGCTTGTTTCTCTCTTTTGGTGTTTCCTATATACCATGGAGGAACTTGTTCAACAACTCATACAAAACGGTACATTACGTTCTCAAAATATCATTGAGGCGTTTTATGCAATCGATCGTAAAGATTTTGTTCCAGCAGAATCACAAGCATTGGCACATTCGGACCAACCCATCCATATCGGGTATCAACAGACTATTTCTCAACCGAGCACAGTTGCTTTTATGCTTGAACTCCTCAATGCAGAAAAGGGTCAACGTGTACTAGATATAGGCTCTGGTTCTTGTTGGACCACTGCCCTTTTAGCTCACATTGTTGGTCCCGAGGGTTTGGTGAAAGGACTAGAGCGTGTCGAAGAACTTGTTGCGTTTGGTGCACAGAATCTTGCAAAATACCACTTTACGCATGCGCAAGTTGAGCGAGCGGGCTCAGAACTTGGTAAGCCTAAGGATACACCGTACGACAGGATACTTGTTTCTGCAGCGGCTCGTGCATTTCCAAAGGAACTCCTTTCTCAAGTACGTGAAGAAGGAATAATAGTCCTGCCGGTACGAGACGCCGTCTGGAAAGTACTACGCGTCGAACATCAACCGCTTATTGAAAAATTTGAAGGGTATATTTTTGTACCACTCATCATCTCGTAGCAAAATCTTCACGTGGTATACTTTAGTCATATAGAAAATAAACACATACATATGACTGATGATAAACAATACACTTGTGCTGTAAAAGTGGGCGAACAAATTCCTGACTTTACACTGAAGGCATACCATAAAGACGCGATTGTAGAGATTTCACTTTCTGCTTTACAGGGCAAATGGCTTATTCTTTTCTTTTATCCAGCAGATTTTACCTTTGTATGCCCGACCGAACTTGAGGAGATGGCAGGGCTGTACAAAAAATTTGTCGAGGAGGGTGCGGAAGTACTTTCTGTATCAACCGACACTCATTGGGTGCATAAGGCATGGCATGATCAGTCAGAAGCTATCAAGAAAATTGAATTCCCAATGCTTGCAGACCCTACAGGAGAACTTTCACGAGCATTCGGTGTATATATAGAGAGTGAGGGCGTAACTCTCCGAGGGAGCTTCCTCATTGACCCTAAGGGCATCATTCAAGCTATGGAGGTACATGCTGATGGCGTCGGTCGCTCTGCCAAGGAACTTTTTAGGAAATTTCAAGCTGCAAAGTTTGTAACCGAACACGGTGGACAAGTCTGCCCTGCTTCATGGGAGCCGGGCGATGATACGCTGAAGCCGGGACTTGACCTCGTGGGAAAGATTTAAGAGTTTACCCTGTAGTGAAAATTGGCGAAACCGAACTCTTGCGCACAAGAGTTCGGCGCACAAAGTGCATCGCCAATTTCTACTACGGGGTTTTGAATGCATGCACCGTACCGAGCTATATCATGTGCCGAGCTCTGCTCTGGTACGTGATTTGCTCTGTACTAAAACACAGCTTCACCACAAGGGCCTTGCTCTGGTATGAGATTGAAAGTTGAAAAGCCCTTTCAGTACGGGGCTTTTGCATGCCAAGATTATTAGGAGTTTGTTTTAGGAAAGAACATATGGCGGTTATGAAGTACTGTCCTTGCCTAAAACATCCATAAATACCATAGAATACATGCATATATAATGCTATACTCCAACCATGTATCCCGTTAGAAATTTACTCATTTTCTGCGGAGGTATAACAATAAGGACATGGTTCAATCACATGAGTACACTATTTACTAGCTACCGATAATTTCTAACGGGATGAATACACACTCACAACAACTCCCAAAAGACGTTGACACTACAGAGATGACAGGAATGATACGAATCAATTCTCGAGGTTTTGGTTACGTCGATATTGAGGGAAGAGATGAGGATATAGAAATAGCTCCAGAACTTCTCAATACAGCACTTCATAGAGATATTGTAAAAATCGTCCCAAAACCGAAACGTCGTGCAGGACGCATTCGTGGCGAAGTGATTGAAATAATTGAACGAGCGAAAACTCGTTTTGTAGGAGTACTTGAAGAAGAACAAGGATTTGTTTTTTTTAAGCCTGATGATAAACGTTGCTACATTGATTTTATTATTGAGCGAAGCGAAAAAGAAATTCCTTTTGGCCAAAAGGTTGCCGTGGAACTCACCCGATGGTCATCCCCTAAGAAGAATCCTCTTGCTAAAATAGTCGAGGTACTTGGACTTGTTGGCACCCATGAGACTGCGATGCATTCTATAGTTGCTGAGCAGGGCTTTGATTGGAATTTTCCACACGAAGTAGAGCGCGAAGCAGATACGATTGAAAAAAATAACGAAGCGTTCTTTAGAGACGAGGTGGCACGAAGACGCGATTTCCGAGGAGTACCAACCTTCACCATAGACCCAGCAGATGCAAAAGACTTCGATGATGCCATATCAGTACAAACACTTGAAAACGGGCACATAGAAATAGGTGTCCATATCGCTGATGTCTCTGCGTACCTGCAGGCAGAAGGTCCCATGGACAAAGAAGCACAAAAACGAGGTACTTCTATCTATCTTGTGGACCGAACCATACCGATGCTTCCTGAAGCGCTTTCCAACAACCTGTGCTCACTCATACCGCACCAAGACAGACTGGGGTTTTCTGCAGTATTTGAGATGTCACTTGAGGGAGAGGTGTATAGTCACTGGTTCGGTGAAGTGGTTATACATAGTGACAAGCGTTTCTCCTATCAAGACGCGCAGGAGATACTTACTGCGGGAAAAGGAGAACTTTTTGATGAACTTACCATCGCGGATACAATAGCGCGCGCACTACGAGAAAAACGATTTGCCAATGGTTCTATAGGGTTTGAGACAGACGAGATTAAGTTTGAACTTGATGAAACTGGACGACCTGTCCGCGCATTCAGAAAGGAACGACTCGATACCATGAAAATGATTGAGGACTTGATGCTCCTTGCAAACAGAGAAGTCGCAACATGGATAGCAAACGAAATTGAAAAAAAAGCAGCGAAAGGTGTGTTTGTGTGGCGAGTACACGACTCTCCTAAACTAGATCGTATACAAGAACTTTCACTTTTTCTTAAAGCTCTTGGGTATACCCTCCCGCACAAAGATGGACTGGTAAATGCGCAAGACCTGAACACTCTGTTTAAAGAAATCGAAGGCACGCCAGAGCAAGAGATGATAGAAACGGCAACCATACGCTCTATGGCGAAAGCGATATACACGACAAAAAATATCGGGCACTTCGGCCTAGCGTTTGACTACTATACACACTTCACCTCCCCTATACGTCGCTACCCTGATGTTATGGTGCACCGCATTGTCAAAAGCCATCTAGCAGGAAAGCCAGTTGCCGGAGCTCAGGCATTTACATGGCATGACCGGCTCTGCGCGCAGACGTCGGAGAGAGAAGTAGCGGCTATGGAAGCGGAACGAGATTCCATCAAACTTAAACAGGTTGAATACTTAGAACAACATATAGGTGAGGAATTTGACGGCGTTATAACCGGTATCAATGACTGGGGAATATTCGTAGAAGAACACGGAACCATGGCTGAAGGATTGGTACGCACAAGCTCACTTCGTGATGATTTCTACGAACTTACCGACCACGGCTTTCGCTTAGTTGGTACAAAGAATAAAAAGACCTTGTCGCTGGGAGACAAGGTCCGTGTCAAACTTGAAGGTGTCGATATAGAACGTAAGACAATCGACTGGGAGTTGGTGAACAAGCAGTAGTAAAAAAATGAAGAAGGTTGAACCTTCTTCATTTTTTATTTAGGCATTACAAACTAGTCTTTCAAATATTTTTCCGCAATTTTTCGAAGCTTGTCCACTTCCTTTGGCGAGTACATACCTCCACCTATTGCAGCTTCAAACTCCTCACGTTGAATCACTCCTCTTTTTTGCGTGGAAGACATGTTAGGGTCTCGATCCATACCTAAACCAAGCGCTGTATGAAGAGCTGCACGCTTTTGTTGATTAAGCTTAGACGAAGAAAAACTTGTTGGAAATACACCATCCAATTCTCTTTGGAGTCTATTATGATGCTCTGTAAGCTCATGAGCAGAAATGCCAGGAACAGTTTTTTTTCCAAATATTCCCATATGTAGTATGTTACTTAATAAAATTACGATTAATTTTTTAAGGCAATGTCTTCTATAACGACAGGCACAACAGGCACATCGCGAGGACCTGTAGCAACCTTTCCAATGGCATCTACCACATCCATACCCTCAATCACACGTCCAAACACAGGGTGCTGACTCGTGAGGGGTGGCTTATCGAAGTCTAGGTTTGTGTTGTCTACGAGATTGATGAAGAATTGACTACCGCCACTCTGAGGACCTGAGTTCGCCATTGCGAGTGTGCCTCGTACATTGCTATATCCGGCTACAAACTCATCCTCTATGGAGTACCCTGGGCCACCAGTTCCCCACATCGCTTGCTTGGTATCGTCTTTAGAGTTTGGATCGCCCCCTTGAATCATAAAACCATCTATGACGCGATGAAATTTGATACCATCATAGTAATTATCCGTTGCTAGTTTTAGGAAGTTGCCTGCAGTAATAGGCATGTCTTTTGTAAAAAGCTCTACCGTAATATCACCTTTGTTTGTCTTCATTACGACAATGGTGTTTTCTTGAACGTCACTCATGGATGTTTCTAGATTAGTTTGTTCACGCTCTGTTGATTCAGTTGTTGAACCATTGATAATAGCTTCATTTTCTAATGAGTACGGCTCTGACTGTACCTCATCAACTTCTACTTTTGGCTCTGCTGACTTGTTCGTCAACTTGGTCAAACCTAATAGCACGAGTAACATAATCGCTACAACTATGCCTAATTTATATAACTGTTTCATACGTAGAATATTTTATCACATTTTACTTTGCTACTGTAACCGCATCATCAAATTTGACTGAGAGGATACGCGATACGCCATCTATACCCATAGTAATACCGTAGAGAATATCGGCACGACTCATAGTCTCCCTGTTGTGCGTAATGACAATTAACTGACTCTTTTCTGAGAGATTCTGAATCATATCGCCATAGCGACGACTGTTTGCTTCATCAAGTGCCGCATCTGTCTCGTCAAGAATAAGAAATGGCGGTGGGTTTACCTGACTCATCGCAAAGATAAGTGCTATCGAGGTAAGCGCTCGCTCCCCTCCCGAAAGCATCATGAGAGACTGAATACGCTTCTTTGGGAGCGAGACGCTGATATCAACACCTGCTTGTGTATCGTCCTCTTCAGGAATCTCTCCATCAGTAAGCATTGTGTCAACGTCTGATTTACTTTTCCGTTTTATTTCGGAAAGTGTTAAGGAAGCAGACCCACCCCCAAACATCAGTGCAAAGAAACTGTTAAACTGAGTACTAATCTCAGTGAGCCCTTGGGTAAATTTTTCACCCAACTCCTTCTCAAGTTCGTTGATAAGTTTACGCAGTAGTTCAGCTGACTGTTCAAGGTCGACAAGTTCTTTTTCAAGAAACTCGTCTCGCTCTTTGACCTCTGTGTACTCTTTTGTTATTTCATCTGCAGAAGCTCCCCCTATCTCCTCAAGTCGTATTTTCATTTTTTCAAGATTTCGACGACGTTCTGTCTGCAGTGTGCGCTCTTTTTCATCATCTAAACCTAAATCGGTGTGGTCGTCCTTCGGTACAAAATCTTTATACCCTTGAATTTGACGACCAATGAGAACAACACCTTCCCCTATTTCTCGTTTAAACTCATCCTCATCACGACGCAATGTACTCTCACGCGCATCCAGTTTGGCAAGTGTCGAACGAAGCTCTGTTTGTGCTGCTATAAGAGTAAAGAGTTCACGCTCTATTTCCCTACTCTCATCTTTTTCTTTTTCTATTTCCTCACTTAATAGGCGCATCCTCTGCTCCTGTTCAAGGATATCTTTAGAAATATCTACACTTTTTGTTTCAGCAAACTCTTTTTCTTTTTGAAGTCTCAAAAGTATGCTTGTATCAGGTATATATTCTGTTTTTACAAGATGATGCCCTACAAACGCTGCAACAGTACGTCGAGCTTCTTTAAGTACTTTCTTGAGCATGTCAACATCTTCTTCGTCGTCACGTTCTTTCAGAATTAGTGTAAGCTCATCCCAGAAAGAACGGACAGTGCTGTATGAAATAGGCCTACCCTCCTCTTCCGAGGCTTTTTTCTTCTCGTCTTCAAGACGTCGTTCTTCAAAAGAGATTTGTCCTTCTATTCTACCCACTGAACGAGCAAAGGTTGTCTGCTCGGTACGCAATTCAGAAAGTCTTTTTTCAATTGTGAGAAGTGCTTCGCTTTCCTTATTGCCCTTTTTAGTCTTTTCCAATTCGCTTCGAATGTTTTCTATACGTTTACCGACCTCGCGAATTTCACGAGATGGTTCCTCGCGAAGTCCTGCAACACTTTCCCTTTCAAACTGAAGATGGTCTTCCTCATGTTTTAAATATTCATGATATGCGTACACAAGTTCTTCACGAAGTACACGTGCTTTTTCAAGTTTCTTGACCTGTCGCTCTAAAAAACGTAGGTGTGGAATATTTTCATGACGAAGTGCTTCTACTTGCCCCCTGTTCTCCTCTGTTTTTTCAAGCTTTCTGAGACTCTCCTCTTTTTTATACTGGTACACACGAAGCCCTAGCGCATCTTCAATAATCTGCCGGCGCTCGCGTGATGTTGCAACTATAACTCTGTCTGCTTCTCCCTGTGAAATTATATGGTGCCCCGATGCTCCGATATTTGCTCCAGCGAGCAGGTTCGAAACATCCTTAAGTCGGACTTTTGAACCATTGATAAGATACTCGTTTGTACCCTCTCGATACACAACACGTTCAATTACCACCTCATCAAAATCAATATCAAGAAGACGTTTGGTATTATCAAAAACGGCCTTGACCGATGCTCTGTTTGAACGAGGCACTTCAGAACTCCCACCCCAGATAAGGTCTTCACCTCGTTTGCCACGCAGGCTTTTAATAGACTGCTCTCCAAGGACAAACCGAAATGCCTCTGCGGTATTACTCTTCCCTGAGCCATTTGGCCCAACAATAGAGGTGATAGGGGTCGAAAACTCTAGGGTGCATTTTTTGCCGAAAGACTTAAAACCTATCAGTTCCAGAGATTTTAAATACATACAGTCATTATATAGGAGTTTGGGGTGTCGAGAAAAGCTTTGACCCAACTGATTACTAGACCTTTACCATTATTGTGGTACTGTGCATTTAGGTTTGTTTTTTGGCAAACACAACTTTCTATTCAAACAAGGAGAATGTTATGCGGAATATTGATAAAAAACGCCCTGTACTTGAAATTGATTTCATCGCACTTCGAAATGCAGTTGAACTAGCTGTAGCAGCATTCATTAAGAACTGCCCAGATGCAAATCCCAATCACAAAACAGGAGGGGTAATCCTACATAGATGTAACCGCGGAGTCGAGCAACATACTACGGTGGGCACACTTTCTATGCAGTCTGTGTATGAAGACCTCCTCACAACAGCAAGGAGAAAAATAGAGCAACTACAGATACACTTTACCCATATGACCAGTTATCAAAGTCGCGATCCTGAAAAAGGTTTATGGGGTGGTGGGTTAAACCTCTTCTGCAATGGACAAGTCGCATTAAGCGGACTTCCTGAACAAGCAGATGAAGCATGTCTCATGTGTGGACTCGTGCAGTGCGACCTTGTAATTATAGAACCATTTGTCACAAAGGCACTCAAAATCAGTGACAATACTGCACTGTATAAACGAATATGCAAAGGGATTTGTAAATGAACTGTAAAAATGATGGTACAAAAACGGTACTGTACGAAGGAAGTGTAGACATCTTTGGACCGGGAACATACCTACTCATCTGTCCAACCTGTTTTGAAGTAACTGAAGGTGGTGAACTGTGTGGTGCAGACAGAGAAGCACGCACACTTACTCCAAGTGAGCGAAAACTGGTTAAACACGGGATACGTATGCAGGAATACCGTGCCTCATTGGGTCCCCCGCCAAAACAGTACTGTGCATGTCCGATGTGTTTGACCGTGCTCAGGGTAGAAAAGAAACCATGTACAGCAGTAGGGACTGACTATATAGCTGGAGATGAATTGGTTGTGTACATTTATAAAAAAGCAGGTCAAGACGTGTGCAAATGCTTCGAGTGTAAGACTGAATTTTACGTATTTAATGATATGTTGATTCATGAATAATATTTTTGGAGGAAAAAATGGGACTTAGTCCCATTTTTGTATTTTACCTATACACAACTGAGAGACTTCTCTATCTAGTAAAGACTAAGTACGTCACATAGCTTACCTTGCCATCTTTCAATCACATGCTTTTTACCAACAAACATAATAAAGAATAGAATGGCACTTGCGAGAATAGTCATGAGTATATCCACATCCGAACTCCTACTAAAAGGCAAGGGCCGAATAAGAGCACTAAAACCAAGTATCCAAAAAATGTTAAAAATGTTTGATCCAACAACGTTACCGATTGCAATATCGGTTTGCTTTTTATACGCAGCAATAGCCGATGTTGCGAGCTCTGGTAACGAGGTACCTATTGCAACAACGGTGAGACCGATTAACGACTGGCTGATATTAAAAGTCTCCGCTATGACTACTGCCCCATCCACAATCCATTTACCACCCACCACAAGCCCTAGGAGCCCCGTAACGATAAACGAGACTGACTTTGTGTAACTNNNNAGTAACCTTGGATATACCAAAAGTGTAATACAAAAATATGATAAAGAATGCCAAAAGAACAAAACCATCAATTCTGGTCAAACCGGAAAATGTACCCCCATCGATGAGAGCGTCGTTAGCCATCACACCAAGCAATACTGCAGCCAATAAACTGAGTGGGATTTCTTTCCATACGGTATTTCTCTTTGTAGCGATTGGGTAAATAATTGCAGAGATTCCTAATATGAGTAAAATATTTGCAATATTACTTCCAAGAATGTTTCCAATAGCTATTTCCGTGTTGCCATTAATACTCGCAAAAATATTTACAATAAACTCAGGTGCAGATGTACCAAACGCCACAATCGTGAGACCTATTACTATTGGTGATATTTTAAGTTTATGAGCTATTGAGGCTGAACCGTCTACTAATAAATCAGCTCCTTTAATAAGGAGAAAAAAGCCAAGTATCAAAAGAATAAATGTCATCATGCACAGTACTTTACTCTCTTTTCACACATAATTAAATATCTTTATCAACGTTACAAGAAGAACGGTCTTTTGCTAGACCGTTCTTGTATACCATTCACTATAATGGGAAAGAGTAGTGCGTAAGTATCACCTAAATACCGTATAGTATCGACTGATACTATAGACACCAAGTACTAATACCGAGAGCCCGAGTAGTTGAAGACAAAATGAGAGTTGCCATACTGAGAGCATGACACCAAACATACCGAGTGCAAGAAACTGACACAAACCGTTGACCGCAGAACTGATGGAGTCAACCGTAGCTCTTTTATCAGAGGTGAGATGTTTATGCAGGAAAGCACTAAAAAATGGTCTCGCCATCCCACGTACGACGTTTTGCATAAGTACCAAACTTATAGAAAAAACTCCTACAAAAGTACCCATGATCATAATCGGTAAAGCGATAGCAAGAAGTAGAAGTACCACAACTCGAGCTTCACCAAACCTTTCCTTAATTCTGTATGCGTTTTTACAAAAAAACCATGCTACCAGATTGAGAAAAAAGAACACGATTCCATAGTACCGCACATCAAGGTGTACGAGTTCAAAGTACGGGTTATACGTGAGGAACCACACTTTTGACGATACTGCGATAAGGGTTGAGAAACCGACAATCCATTTAATTTCCTTGTTGTTTGCGACAAACAACAAGGATGCTTTCATGAGTTTGTTGATTGCTTGCAGAGTCGTTTTCAGTACTTGGAACAGTTTATGCAGGGTGATTTTGCGATTCTGTACCTTCTTCTCGACTTCCCCAGTCTCTGTGAAGCACAATGTTACACAGAAACAAATCAATACTCCGGGTATAGAAAGTACAATCGGAAGTCGCAGATGTATTTCTGCTAATAAACCAGAAAGTAATGAAAACACCGCAGTCACAAGTAAGAAAAACGAGATGACAGTAATGCTCCCTATCAAGCTCAGCAAGTGTATCGTAAATCAACGAGGTGTTCGCTCCCGATGAAAACGAAGCTCCTATCATCCACACAATGTTTGCGCTCCATACATCAAAGGGTGTTTGTATGCATGCAAACCATGCAATACTGACAACTTCACAGCCTGCTCCAATAACCACCATTTTCTTTCTACCGATAAGGTCTGCAAGTGCACCTGAAGGTGGTTCGAGAAATATATACCCAAAGAGGACTATTGCCTCCATGAAATATATTTCTCCCAATTTCATATGACCAAGCTCTGTAAGGCATGATATGAGAATCGGTCCCCACATCAAAGGCTCCCTAAAAACAACGTACCACTTATACAGCGTGATATTTCTCAGTGCTTTTTCTCGTTCCATTTCACTCCTCCTTTTTTAAGTTTTCAAAGAACAACTCTTGCCCGTGCTACATAAAAATCTCGGCTAGTTTTAATACGTAGCCGAGATGTTTCTTTCGAGTTATCTGCACAAAGATTTAGGGGGAGAATGGGTGCAGTTTGTTGAGAAAAGCGTCTTGGCTACATACAAACACAGTTGGGACATTCCATGTAGACACACATGAAAAGGCGCCAATATTCTTGGCTTCTTTTTGCATATATAGTTTTTGACGCTGATTGTTCATGGTATTTAAAAAGGTGAAATCTGCACCCTTTTGAGTAATGACGAGTATACGTAGACAAAATTACATAGTTTTATACTTAGATATATTATGATAATTTACAAAACTACTGTTACGAACATCGCCTCATCCCTTAGGTTGGAATGAGGCGACGAGTAGACTCTGTCTAGAAAAATGGCCTATTTGCCAAATGAGCAGTGTTGACGAACCTAATTATCAGCAATGCGAATTGGATATTACTGCATGGGTCCTCCAGCACTTTGCAAAAATCATCACAAATCACCTGCACGAGCACGTCCTCTAAAAGTTTTGCCTGTGTAATGGTGAGTCTTGTGTTCGCACTAACACCTTTTATGAGCGTATGGAAAAACTCAATAATCACTGAATCACTTGGCCTGGTACGATTGAGTACTTCTTCAATCAAATCTCTCCCATTGTGATATACCATTTCAGGTACAAAGAATGATGTCATACTAACCTCCATCGGAAATTATTAGTCTTTGGTTACGTTTCTGTGTACACCTTAAATGTTTTTCAAATTTACGCAAGAGATTCATGATTACACCATAAAGAAAAAATGAACAAATTAATTCTCCCAATATCAACCTAAAGTGGCATATACAATGATTATTTATATGGTATTATACATAGAGTATTAATCAGGAAGAAAAAGTGAAAAACTCCACAAATGGGTGCAGAAATGGTAGAAACTCTTACTAGAATTTGTGCCTCTTTGGCCTTCAATAACCAACCTCCTTTCAGGATTGTATTCCCCAATTATTACAGGATATTGAACGAGCTTGGTATCACTTTCCTGTACACAGAACAATCTGATGAACAGAAGGATATTGAAAACATTTTTACTGCTATCCTCGAAGTCCCCGATGCTGATGATAGTATTAAATTCGTCGCGTTAACTTTCTTAAAACACCCTTCAGCTGTTGTAAGTAGTATCAGTAAAAAATGTGTGGCTGAATTCGAAAGCAACCCTGACAACGTTGCCATCGTTAACGCAGTAAAAAAACGCTCGAAGTACTATTAAGTGCCGAAGCTACCAAGGACCTACATTCGTAGGCCCTTGTCTGTTTAACAGTAATTATCAAGGTACAAGGTACCTTGATAAAATTTTTCATACGATTAATTGTATGACACAATGTTCGCTGTTGTTCCAAACTATGTATATGTTATAAACAATACAGAAGGTTCATTAAACTAGAAGGTGCAGTAACAAAGTCAAATGAAATCAAAAGGTGAACAAATGAGCAAGAAACACACTCGCGAAACCAATATTCCTATTACAGACGTAACCTCAGTTGCTATTCAAGATGGTCCGTCTTTCAGAAATCCTCTACCGAATTGCAAGGCTATGAACGAACTCGGTATTACCTTTCTCAACACTGACAACCCCGAAGAACGTGAGGCTATTGAAAAAATTTTTGCCGGTGTCCTCCAAGATCCTAACATCGACGATTGTAGAAAATTTGTCGCTTTAGCTTTCCTGAGACGCACAAATGCAATCGTTACCAACAACAGCAAAGACATCGTTGCAGAGTTCGAAGAAGATCCTGTGAACGCGAACGTAGTCACTGCAGTGAAAGAACGTCTGGCATATTTTTAAACTTCACTATCCCCTACACTTTTTTTCAAGGACCTGCACCATGTAGGTCCTTCTCTGTTTATAAAATGGGGGCAACCTTCCTAATTAAAACTAATAAATAACGTTTACCTTACGGTTAACCGTAAGGTAAATTTAT
>Ga0076132_125_pt1 | contig 25047 bp, 20 predicted proteins | sample RifGroC2_FD_67718 | JGI IMG/M metagenome (GOLD analysis project Ga0076132, IMG submission 67718) | Parcubacteria bacterium GW2011_GWC2_42_11
TGTTATATCTCTATGGGGAATGTATTCAGTTGTTGTGATTAGTATATTCATACATTCATAGTATACCAAGGGTATTGGTATATAGTTAGTGGCATGACGTACTTTGTGTACATTGTTGAATGTAGCAACAAAAGCCTGTATACAGGGATAACGACCGATATCAATCGTCGATTGCTCCAACATAACGGTGAACTACAAGGCGGTTCCCTATACACCAGGTCTTATCGACCTGTAAAACTGAAGTACATAGAAGAGTACGAAACGAAGAGCGAAGCTCTGAAAAGGGAAATGACAATAAAAAAACTTCCGAGAGATATAAAGTTATTATTAATTGATTGAAAACATTCCTCTTTCGTTACACTATTGACATATGAATGCATTAATGATATAAACATATATAGTAAATTAACGTAGCGGACGATATTCCTATTACCTTCAGGATATAGCTGAGTTGGAATCACTTCCAAAACCGCTTCATCCAGCAAAACAGATGTTGTTAGACGAAATGAAAAAAGCGGTGGCTGAGTATGAAGCAGCGCACCCAGATGTAAAAAACGACAAAAAATAGCAGGTCAGACGGTCTGTCTCGAAAAAGGTAACGCGTAATGGCGGCCTTTTTTTTCTTATTCATGGGCAAACCCATACGCATTAAAATGCGTATGGGTTTGCTTTGACTCCAAACTTTAATATCGTGGTCTATCACTTTCAGGTACAAACGTCAGGGCCTTGCCACGTTTGCTTCCACGACCGGTGCGTCCTATACGGTGTACGTAGTCATCGAAGGTGTTTGGCAAATCGTAGTTAATCACGTGCGATATATCGTCTACGTGTATACCTCGTGCCGCGACGTCGGTAGCTACCAGTACACGGGCCACACCGGTCTTAAATTTCGTGAGTGCTCGCTGTCGTTGTCCATGACTCTTGTTGCCATGGATAGACTCAGCCTTGACCCTACTATCACAGAGTTGGTTCGCAAGCTTCTCCACACTGTGCTTCATAGAACCGAACACGATTACTCGCTTGTACTCTGGTTTCTCAAGCTCTGCCAAAAGTGTTTCAAATTTACTGGTATGCGAGTAGGATATAACGTTCTGTTCGATACTGTTCGTTACATCCTTCTTCTTGACCGACACCATCACGGGGTCGCGTAGGAAGTTTTGCATAAGATCCTCAGCAGCCCTTGAAATAGTCGCAGAGAAAAGTAATGTCTCTCGACTCTTTGGCGTAGCGGTAAGGATGGTTTTAATGTCATTGATGAATCCCATATCAAGCATACGGTCTGCCTCATCAAGCACGACGGTCGTGACCATGGCAGGTTTGAAATGTCGTCGTTGCATAAGGTCGAGTATTCGCCCCGGTGTACCAATCACGAAGTGATTGAACTGTCTCAATGCTTGTATTTGTGGACGAATGTTCGTGCCACCGACACAGGTAACTGAGTAAATGCGGAATCCGGCCGCGAGGTCGTGCAATTCTTTTTCAATCTGAATAGCAAGCTCACGCGTAGGCGCAAGAATTAACGTCTGACGCTTAGGCTCATCAAGTGTGTTTTCAATCAACGGGAGGAGAAAGGCAGCAGTCTTGCCAGTACCTGTTTCTGCAAGTCCGATAACATCTCGCTTTTCACGAATATGTGAAATAATTTGGTCTTGGATAGGGGAAGGGGTCACAATACCCATCTTCGTAAGAGTCTGTTGCAGTTGTGTACGTATGCCAAGTGACTTAAAGCTATGTTTTGCAACATACGCTTCTTCGACAGTATCGACAGGATGTGTATTAATAAACTGGGATGGGTCGAAGGTAGGCATTTTTCGTGGCTTACGACTAAATCCACCTCCGCCACGGTTGCCTCCATAGCCACCGCCAGAATTGCTTCGTCCACGTGAATTTCCACCTCCGTAACCACCTCTGTTACCGCCAGAACTCCTAGCGGAACTCTGTTGTCGTGAATGACCACCACCGTTCGAACTTCCTTGGCGTGATGGACTGTTTGTAAACCTTCTTTTTTGACTCATATCTGAGCCAGACCGACTACCTTGTCGGCTTTGTGTTGATGTATGCATCATTTTGTATTTTATCGAAACGTAGAACGTTTCGGGGCTGTGCAGGATAGTAACCAGACACTTGAAACATTCCAAGTTCTGTAGCAATGAGCCCTACACGAGAATCAATAGCTTGATGCTATAATAGTATATTCTATATTTTTGTCAAGAGGTAAATAAAGTTAAAAGTTGAATGTTAAAAGTTAAAAGTTTGCCGCGCTGTGTCAGGGTAAAGCGAATCGGGGAATTGAAAGTCATGATATTGAGACAGTTACGATACCCGAGTATTGCCTGCACTCGTTACATTACTTCATTGCAAATTAAATCATTGTGTCATTCACTAAAAATTATAAATTAAAATAGGGGGATTCATCCCGTTAGAGACAGCTCCGCTTTAGCGGAGCGTAAGTTAGATTGTTCTCTTGTCAGTATTATTATATTCTATATTTCAAAATCAATTGAAACATCACCGTTCTGGTCTCTAATGGGATTCATTACAAATTAAAAATTGTAAGTTAAAAATTAATATTGGGTATCAACAGAAAATACTCAAAAAAAAATTTGATACATGATACAGTGGTTATATGAAAAATATTGTCACCATCACACTCACTGTTCTCACATTACTGCTTGTAGGATTTATTATTACTACATATCTACAGGGTCAAAAGACGAGTTTTGTCGCTTTTCTCCCACAAACATTTACAACTTCTCGGGAACTCACCTTGTTTCAACAAGACATCTTGCCCGAGCCACGCACAGTAACTCTAGGACTTGAAGAAGAGTTCAACTTCAATGTCAACTCGACACAAGGACAATATATAGATGACAAACAAAAATTAGCACTCTCTGTGTGGATTGAAGAAGTATCTGAGGATGATTACGAACTTTATAAACAAAAAGCTTGGGAGCGATACCAGTCTCCAGCCAGAGAAGGTATTTCAGAGCAACACACAATACGTGACCGCACGGTCTATCTCTCCTTTAGAGACATCAAAGAAGATACCGACACGCGTACGATGGTGACTATGGGAGGAGGCTATGTATTCTTTCCAGAAAAAAACGTCATAGTGACATATTCATTCTTTAACCCAAGACTCTATGCATGTACAGAAGTCCAAAAACCCGACACCTGCTTATACGATGCTGAAAGATCTCTTCCTACTATGGAAGATAGCAAGAATGTCGCTGAACAACTCATCATTAGTATAGACGAACATGATTCACAGTAAAATAAGCACATACTAATGACATACATGGAAACTGTGGTATTATTCTTATATTCATTAATAAACTCATAATTAACCATGAAAAATATTCGAAACACACTCATTCCAACGCTTTCCATAGTGTTGACACCGCTTGTCTCCATGGCACAAACAGGTCCAAACCTAGGTTATGTCAATAACGCTGTGAATTCTGTGGGAACCTTGGTAGGTCAACTTATCCCTATTGTCATCGCTATCGGCCTTCTTTTCTTTATTTGGGGTCTCGTGCAATTTATCCTTGCTTCTGGAGATGAAGCCGCTAAAGATATCGGAAAACGCCGAATGATATGGGGTGTCATAACACTTTTTGTTATTGTGGCAGTATGGGGAATCGTAGGACTTCTTGGAGAACTTTCTGGCGTAGAGTTGGGAGGTACTGTTGATACACCTACTGTTAACCTAAACTAACACAAAGAGCATATCGCATACGTTTCTGTTTGTTTAATTAACGAAAATAATTCAAAATAATAAAAAATACTGTTTACCAAGAGGTAAGCAGTATTTTTTGAAAATTTGGTGTACCATACACATATACTCACAACGAGGCGTGTGCCTAACAACCCATGAGTGACCAAACACAACAAATAAAAGAAAGAATAAACATAATTGATGTTATCGGACAGTACGTAAAGCTCTCTAAAGCAGGAAAAAATTTTAAAGGACTTTCACCTTTTGGTAATGAAAAAACACCAAGCTTTTTTGTAAGTCCTGACAAAGGCATGTACTACGATTTCTCTTCAGGACAAGGGGGTGATGTCTTTTCTTTTGTGCAAAAAATGGAAGGTGTGGACTTTAAGGGAGCATTGCAAATTCTTGCAGAAAAGGCAGGCATAGAGCTTCACACAGAGAGTAGGCAATCTCGTGACACGCGAGATACGCTATACGCTATCCTAGAAGCCGCAACACAGTTCTTTGAAACGAAACTCAGTGAGCAAACGCAAGCTCGGGAGTACTTACAGAAACGCGGACTTGAAGAGGCAACTATGCGAAGCTTCAGACTGGGATTTGCATCAGAGGATTGGCAAACACTTCTTACCCACCTTACCAAGCTCGGTTACCACGAGAGGGAGATAGAGCAAGCTGGACTCATCAAGAAAGGTGAGCGAGGAGGATACTATGACCGCTTTCGTTCCCGTATCATTTTTCCCATCATGGATGCTGCGGGCAGAGTGGTAGCCTTTAGTGGGCGTATTTTTGGCGAAGCGGCAAAGGATGACAAAAACGCAAAGTACCTCAATTCACCCGAAACTCCTCTTTTTGATAAAAGCAGAATTCTCTTTGGCTATAACAAAGCGAAACAATTTATCCGCAAATACGATTTTTCCATACTCGTCGAAGGTCAGATGGATTTAGTTATGAGTCATCAGTCAGGGTACGCCAATACGGTAGCTTCCTCAGGGACCAGCCTCACCATAGACCATTTGATGCTTCTCGACCGACTATCGAAAAAACTCGTTATGGCATACGATGCAGATCCTGCGGGAGTTGCTTCGAGTGGTCGTGGTGCATCGCTTGCCCTTACACGAGGTATGGATGTAAAAGTTGCGCGAGTACCCATAGGGAAAGATCCTGCAGACTGCATCTTAGAGGATGCGAATTTGTGGAAAGAGGCTGTGCGTAACTCGAAGCATGTAGTTGATTTTTATCTTGATACAGCACTACGTGAAGCACAAGAAAAAAAATGGGACCAACGTCAACTTGTCCTCTACGCACGTGATACCGTATTACCCTACATACAACAGGTGCGAAGCGCCACCGACAAGGCCCAATTTGTACACAACTATGCAAACGTACTCGGTATCAGCGAAGATGCAGTATGGGACGAACTACGTCAGCTCGACAGAACGGCACCTGCAAGTGAAGCCCCTCGCGCTGTATACAACCCTGCACAACAAGCAAAACAAAAAAACAAAGAACCGTTTTCGAGAAAAACAGATCTTGAGGAAACATTAGCAGGTATTATATTTTGGCAAGAAACATGCGAACCACGGTTGCTAGACGAAAAGGTGCTGGCGAAAATGCGAGACGATTTCAACATACCACTTGATAAGATACTGGCCATGTACTCAGAACAGAAAGATCTGCTTGTAATGAAAGCTGAAGTAACCTATGAGAGCGTAACTACTCTACCAGTAGAGGTACGCTCACTCATGAATGATTTGGCAAAAATATATACAACGGAAGAACTATATGTTCTCACCCTTGCACAACGAGCAGCAGAACGAGACGGCGATACAAAAAAGAAAGAGGAACTTGATATCCAAGCACATGAGCTGACTAAGTTTAAAAGCACCCTTGAGTAATTTGTAAAGTAGGGTATAGTTGACAATAACCATACCACATGGCTTCTAAATCAATACATAAGAAGAAAATGTCCATGCCTGCAAAGGCAGGAAAAAAAGTGGTCGCCAAAAAAACGACTGCTCCTAAACGCACACCCAAAAAGGTGACGAAAAATAAAGTGACAGTTAAGACCACAAGGCCTGTCGCAAAAAAGAAGACAAATGCAATAAAAAAAATTGCATCAACAAAAGAGAGATTGTCAGGAAAGAAGCTTAAAGCTGTAGTAAAAGCAAATGCTAAATCTGCAAAAAAAGTTTCTAAAAGTAAAACTCCTGTACAGAAGGTGGCAAAAAAAGCATCACCGAAGAAAACAGCGGTGAAGCTTAGCCCAAAACAAGTCGACCAGAGAAAGAGAACAAATATGCTTTTGCAAAAAGGGCGTGAACGTGGCTATGTCATATATGACGAAATTCTTCGGGAATTTCCAGCCATAGAAGAAGACATTCCTTTCCTTGAAGAACTCTACGAGAAGTTTGCTGCTGCGAGCATAGACATGATTGAGGGAGGTAACATACTTAGTGATGAGAAAATGCTTAGCCCTTCAGAAAAAAACACCTACCAGCGTGGACGCAACTCAGCACACGATTCGATTCAAATGTACCTGCGAGAGATAGGGCAGTACCATCTCCTATCGATATCCGAAGAACGCACACTAGCAAAGCGGGTCATGGACGGGGAAGAAGAAGCACGCAATCTTCTCGCTCGTTCAAACTTGCGACTCGTCGTATCTATTGCCAAACGCTATATAGGACGAAGTCCAGATTTGACGCTACTCGACCTTATACAGGAGGGAAACATTGGTCTATTTAAAGCTGTCGATAAATTTGACTATACCAAGGGTTACAAGTTTTCGACATACGCCACGTGGTGGATACGACAGGCTATTACGCGCGCACTTGCAGACCAGTCTCGCACCATCCGTATACCGGTACACATGGTAGAAACGATTACCAAGTACAAACAAGTATTTCGACGTCTTTCCCAAGACCTTGGACGTGACCCTTCGCAAGAAGAGGTGGCACTTGAAATGGGTATTGAGGTAGAAAAAATTTACCTTATTGAAAAGATTAGTCAGGATACTATTTCACTTGAGAGTCCAGTGGGTGACGCCGACGACGACCGTTCCGTGCTTCGTGATTTCATCAAAGATGACACTATGGAAAGTCCAGATCAAGACACGTCACACAATATCCTCACAGAACAACTGCACACAATACTTGATTTCCTTTCTCCAAAGGAGCGAAAGATTCTCGTCTTGCGACATGGACTTGAGGACGGTATTTACCACACACTTGAAGAAGTGGGACGTGAGTTTGGTGTAACACGAGAACGTATTCGACAAATCGAAGCTTGGTGTAACACGAGAACGTATTCGACAAATCGAAGCTAAGGCTATTGAAAAAATCCGTCACCACGACATGGCACGTTATCTGAAGAATTACTAAAAAGAGTAGCGAGTAATTAGCCTTGAGCCCTGAGTAAAAAACAAGTCCGCGCAAGCGGGCTTGTGTGTTCAATATAAATACTAGTATTCCCACTAGTATTTTTATGTTACTTTCTACTGTTTTACCCCTCCTCCTGGACTTGACAATAATGGATATTGATGTACATTATTTCACAGTCTCGGCAATAAAGCCGTTTTATTTTGAACCTTTACATAGGAGAAATAACTACAAAAACATAAACTGAAAGGTTTTGTGCACTCAGGTAACAAAGTACGGACATCTTGTCCAAAGATTGTGGATGTAATAATCCAAAAAAACTAGGAGGTATCTTATGACTTTGGTAATAGTATTCTTTCTTGCTACCGTGGCAATGATTGGCTTTAATGTTGTATATCGGCATGCAACATATAAGTATAACAAACAAGGAGGAGGTCAGCAGAAGCCGAAAATCCTTCAGGTTCCATCAATGATAGTAAATGCTGTTCTCGCCTTAATTGCTATTTTATCCCTTGTTTTCACCTCCGTGGTGACACCAAGTGGTGGTCAAATCGCACTTATGGATCGAGTGTACGCGTGTTCGCCTATCGAAGACGGGCGCAACGTTGCTCTGGAGGGTGAGTGTGGAAGGCAGGCAGAAATCATTATGCCAGGTTTTCATTTTTCACCCTTTATCCGGGTCGTGAACCACATTTCGTTTGAGGACATGGTTGAAATTGAGGATGGGACGTATGCAACCCTAACGGCACGTGATGGTATCAAGCTCGAGGAAGGTCAGGTAGCTGCTCGTCCATGGTTGATCGGCGGACAAACCTTTAAGAATGAGAATGGGGAAGAAGTTACCGGCGACATGCTGGACGCCTCCTTCTTTTTGACAAAAGGTATGGGTCGCAAAGGACCACAGACAACAGTACTTACCCCTGGACGATATCCGGTCAATACGTATCTCTGGGAGGTAGACTACTCCAATTCTTCTAATCACCGCACCTCAGTTCCGCCAGGATTTGTCGGCGTCGTTAAATCAGCTATCGATGATGCAGTTGTTCCTGCATTCATGCAAAATGCCGGCAAAAAAATCACGTGCGGAGAGGATGTTGCCATAGAGAAAGATCTTGGACAATTGCGGGCAGTAATTGTTCCCGTAGGTTGTCGTGGGGTATGGAACAAACCACTCGGCGCTGGTGAGTATTTCCTTAATACCAAAGTGTATACCGTTACACAGGTTGATACCCGTGTCCAAAACTGGACGTACAAAGGTGGATATACTCGCAAGACGATTGACTTGAAAGCTGAAGAAGATGGAAGTATCAAGCAGGAAGCATCTCAAGAAGTAGTGGATATGGACAAAGACTCTGCTGGCGATGCAATCATTGTCAAAGTGGAAGGGTGGACTGTTTACCAGGAATTACGAATTCAAGCACGTGTACAACCCACAGACGCACCTCTCATGGTTGCTGCTGTAGGAAACCTGCACGAAGTTGAAGATCGTATTATCACACCTCAGGTTCGGTCCGTACTTCGAAACGTCGGTGGTTCCCGCATCAGGGTCAAAAACCGTACGGCATATGACGAAGCCGAATCAGTGGTGAACGCCCTTAAGGCAAGACTGGAACTCCTTAAGGACCCTGACACCGACGTCGGGCAGACAGATGAGCAACGAGCAAATGAAGTTGCTTCACTTGAGAAGAATATCAGCAGTTACGTAATGCCCGACCCAAACAAGGAAGTAACACGACCTACACAAGTGCTCGACTTTCAAAACGAGCGGGAAGCAATTGAAACTCTTGTGGCAAAAAATGTTGGCATAATAGGTCAAGAGGCCGGCATTGATATTGTCTCAGTCACACTTGGCAACACCGACCTTCCACCTGAACTCTTGGTTGCAAGAAAAGTAGAGCAGTTGAGTGGTCAATTGCGCAATGCATATGTTCAAAAGCGCACAGCACAGGCTCAACGTCAGGCAACAGAGGCAGCGAAGGCTCGCGCTGATCAACAAGGAGAACTTGTAAAAGCACAGATTGGTGTTGAAACATCGAAGCTTGGCATTCAACAGCGCGAAAACGAAGGTTCTGCTGAACGTCGTTACATGGAAGAACAGGCGAAAGGACAAGAAGCCCAAGCAAACGTACTCGGGAAGGACCGAGTAGCAATGCTTCGCGGTCTTGAGATGGTAATTTCACACCCTGAATTTCTTACCGGCTTGAAATTGCCCAACACCATGGTTTTTGGCAGTGACGGCCTCGAGGGACCAGCGGCCATCCTTGGTGGTACGAAACTCTTCGGAAGTTCTGACATAAAGTAGAAATTTTCTCCTAACCTTTAACCAAGCCCCGAAATTCGCAAGAATCTAGGGGCTTTAAGTTTTTACAACCTGAACATGTTTTTCTTACTATCTTAATAATTTTTTAAGCTACTTGTTGGGATTAGTGCGGTTTAATCAGTTTGTGTATTGAAATATTTACATACCGAATACTAGTATTCCCACTAGTATTTTCTACTTATTATTTAGGAGGCTTAGCCTCCTAAATAATAAGTAAGTTCTCGGCTTTTTACTCACGGCTCTGGGCTGTTATACTGATAAAATGCCTCAAAACACCGCTGAATTTGAAAGACTGTATGGAATGCTTAATACACGTCAAAAAGAGGCTGTAGACACCATAGAAGGCCCTGTAATGGTCATAGCAGGCCCTGGTACAGGTAAGACGCAAATATTGACTCTTCGTATCGCCAATATCCTCAGAAACACTGATATTCCGGCAAGTGCTATACTTGCACTTACTTTTACCAATGCAGGAGCAGCCAATATGCGCAAACGTCTCGTGTCTATCATCGGGAGCGATGGTTACAGAGTTTCTATATTTACCTTTCATAGTTTTGCAAATCAACTCATTGAACATTACCCAGAGCGATTCCAATCTATCATAGGACGAAGCAACTGCAGTGAAGTGGAACGTATCGACATCATCCGCACACTCCTCGACGCAGGTCGCTATGAAGTAGTGAAGCCTATCAATGAACCCTACCACAATGTACCCGAAATAATTTCCGGCATAAGTCACATAAAGCGAGAGGGACTGACACCAGCAATGTTCTCGGATTGGATTCGACAAGAACGTATAGAACTTGAAAACATTGAAGACCTACGCAACACCAAAGGTGCTCATAAAGGAAAAATAAAAGGGAAGTATCAGAAAATGTTCCGTTCACTCGAAAAAAACGAAGAACTTGCACAAATATATGAACGATACCAAGAAGAGCTCATACGAAGAAAACGGTACGATTTTGATGACTCACTTCTCATGCTTATAGAAGCGCTTGAAACCCATGAAGATTTTCTTCGTGAACTACAGGAAGAGTATCAATACTTTCTCGTGGATGAACACCAAGATACCAACGGTGCCCAGAACAAGATACTTGAGCTTCTAGTAACATTCTTTGATAGACCAAACCTTTTTGTAGTAGGCGACGAGAAACAGGCTATTTTCCGCTTCCAAGGTGCATCGCTCGCAAACTTTCTGTACTTTGAAAAAAAGTTCACTGATGTAAAGCGCATCACCCTAGAGACCAACTACCGAAGCCATCAAGGGGTGCTCGACGCTGCAGGGAACTTGATAGAGCAGAGCAAGCAAGGTATACAAGCACCGCTTGTTTCAAGCTGTAAACCAGAAAAAGGTACCGACTTGCGTGTGAAGGTCTTTACCTTTGGTGCAGATGACGAAGAGCTTCTCTTTTTGGCTGAATCAATCAAGACACACATCGCCTCAGGTATACCAGCGCATGAAATAGCGGTACTCTTCAGGAACAACCGCGACGTCGAAGACATAGCGGACTACTTTGAACGTTTGAGTATTCCTTTTCTCATCGAGTCAGGTCACGGTGTGCTTGATGACCCAGATATACGCAAGCTCAACCTCATCCTCCGTTCACTTACCAATCTTGAGGACAATGACATACTTGTCCAAGTACTCTTTGTGGGATTTTTAGAGATACCTATCTCAGATGTCTACACAATCGTACGAAGTGCAAGAAAGAATAATCAGTCTATTTTTGAGACGCTTGTATCCGCAAATCAGCTAGAGCTTGAGGACCCTGTATCTGTTGTATCATTCATAAAAAAACTCACCTCATGGAAAAAAGTATCTGAAAATGAAAGCTTCCTACACCTCTTTGAAACGGTTGTACGTGAGTCAGGACTGCTTGAGCATATACAACAATCATCCTTCCATACGGAAAAATTTGATAAGCTGGTCAGACTCTTTGATGAGATGAAGTCTCATGTCAGACGAAACCCTTTCTTCTCACTTGCTGACTACCAGACATTTCTAAAAATTCTTGATGAACATCATCTTACCCTAGAGGCTAAGTCACGTCAGGTGCCCAACTCGGTACGCCTTATGACGGCACACAAAGCAAAAGGGCTTGAATTTGATTATGTATTTATCGTCCATGTATACGATGGTCATTGGGGAGGAAAGCGGTCATACCAGTATTTCAATCTGCCCTATCGCAATGGCGGAGAAATAGAAAAAGATGGTGATGTCGAAGATGAACGTCGTCTTTTCTATGTCTCTATTACCCGTGCACGTAAAGACGTGTACATCAGTTATGCCGCGCAAGCGCCTGACGGACGCGATCGTGTTCCCTCACAGTTTATTGAAGAAATTCATACTGATTTGCGCGCACATACCGACGGTACCGAGCTCGGCTACGCGGGTAGGCGCCCACCTCTCTTTGTGGAACGTGTTGGTAGGCATGGCGCAGAGAAGTATCAAGAATTTGTACGTTCTGTGTTTATAGAGCGAGGTATATCTGCTACGGCACTCAACAACTACCTTACCTGCCCATGGAAATGGTTTTACGAAAACTTTTTTCACACACAATTTGTTCCCTCTACCCAACAGCTCAAAGGTACCGCGGTACACCAAGCGCTTGAAACATTCTTTAATGAACGAAACAAACACTCAGATGTTAGTGTTGATTTTTTGCTTGATGCATTTACTCGACACATAGAAGATACTGACTTGGAACTAAAACTTCTGGAACGGGTGGTGCGAGACACACGTACTGCACTTAGCGGTTGGCACCACAAATGGAGTCAACTCTGGGAACCTGTATCTAAAAACGAACTCTTGGTCAAAGGTGTGCTTCTTGATGGAACGATTCGCCTTACCGGAAAATTTGACAAGCTGGAATGTCTTGACGATAGGTGTCACGACGTGCGCGTTATCGACTACAAAACTGGGAAGCCACGAAGCCGTAATGAAATAGAGGGCATTACTATGTCAGCGCAGGCGAAGCAGGGCAGTGGAGGTTACAAGCGACAGCTCGTCTTCTATAAAATACTTCTAGACATGTACGCTGACGCCAACTACCACATGAAAGAAGCGGTGCTCGACTTTATCGAACCTACGGACAGTGGATCCTACAAGCGTGAGGTTTTTGTGATTGAAAAGGAAGAAGTCGAAGCTCTCAAAAATGAGATTCGCAGAGTTGCAGAGGAAATAACAACCCTCTCCTTTTGGGATACGAGGTGTGGTGATGCCACATGTGAGGCTTGCGCTCTACGTGACTTAATGGATAAAAAAAATTAATAGAAAAAAGTTCCACTAGCACTAGTTATTAAAGAGGTCCGACCTAGTATTACCCTAGGTGTGTGATAGATGTACCATACAGTACAGAATCTAAGGTTGTGTTGTAGGTTTTAAAGTAGTAGATGATGTGCTTGTTGTTGTCGCTGTTGTAGAAACTGAGCTCGTTGCCACTTCGCTCAATGCATCGAAATCCGCTACAAATGAATTTTGCGATGCTGAGGGCGCTTCAAGTTCATCAATAGACATGATGCGTAACGTTGTTTGTATACTCTCAGCTATTGATCTAAAAGTTTGTGCACCCTCATAGGAGTAACGTCCGTGTTCATCGTCAACAAGTGTAAAAGGGGAACCTTTTACACCCGCATCTATCACCTCATTAAATTGCTGTTCAATACGAGCCATAAGCTCATTGGAACGCATGCAGGCGACAAACGTCTGACGTGTTGCCCCAGCCTTCTCGGCAAGTACTACAAGCTCAGCCGCGGTGAGCGGTTTTAATGGGTCTGACAACGTAAACAGCTCATCTGCGAATTTCCAAAAACCAGAGTTCCCAACTTCTTCCGCAACACATTCACTTGCCAGTGCGTACATAGGTGCTTCCGGATGAAGCTGTACAAAGGGCATGTGTCGAAAAACAATAGCAATTTTTCCACTTGGACCAAAAACCTTCATGAGGGTACGAAGTGTTTTGTGATATTCCTTACAGTAGGGACATGCGAAATCTGAATAGACAATAAACACCATTGGAGCAGATGGATTGCCAAGGACGTGATCATCCGCGCTCATGCGAGGTAAATCGTCGATTATAATATTATTTTCAACATCATCCTTTGATGTGTTTTCTATGTTTGAATCTCGATGCGTATACCAATACGTAAACCCCACAACACAAAGTGAAATAACTACAGCTACTAAAATAGGTTTGTGACTTCGTGTAAACATGAACTACGTGGTACGATATGTCTTGTATAGTAACACAATCTCATCCAATATTTCCATGTCATATTTCGAAGCAATACTTTTAGGGCTCGTTCAAGGGATAGCTGAATTTCTACCCATATCCTCTACTGGACACCTCATTCTCACTCGAGAATTTTTTGGCTTTCAGACGAACTACGATCTTGCGATAGACGCAACCATTCAGTTCGCCACCATACTCGCTGTACTTATTTACTTTAGAAAAGATCTGAGTGAACTTGCTGTGGGTTTGTGGAAACGCATACAAGGAGTTCCCCTAAGTAAGGAAATGAACATTCTTTTTTTTGCACTTGTGCTTGGTACAGTCCCAGGGGTTATTGCGGGACTTTTACTTGAAGATACTATGGGTACTTTTTTTCGAGACTCACACCTCGTCGCATGGATGCTTATAGGTGGTTCGTTACTTTTCATACTCGCAGAATATGTATCAAGTAAAATCACCGAGCATACCGAGCTTAGTATACGACGAGGTATACTCATCGGATTCTTTCAAGCACTAGCACTTATACCAGGTACCTCACGATCAGGAGCGACTATTTCAGGCGGTATGCTACTCGGCCTCACTCGAGAAAAAGCAGCACGGTTCGCCTTTCTACTCTCCTTTCCAATTATCCTTGGATCTGGGGCAAAAAAAATTCTTGAACTCAAAGAGGCAGGGGTATTTGAGAGTGAGTGGACAACCATACTCGTAGCCTCACTCGTCTTCACCTCCGGCATTGCAAGTATCCACTATCTACTCAAGTTCCTTAAAAACCATACATTATATGTATTTGTAGTCTACCGAATACTCCTCGCACTTCTTGTATTTGCTATTGTTTAGCTATGCTATTAAGGAGGTCGGACCCCTCCTTAATAATAGAAGAAGCGAATGTTATTACTTAATGATTTTCAATTCGCGCACAAAACTAATTAAAATGAAGGCACCTAGAACGGCAACTATAGTGCTTATTGAACTTCGACCAAAGTAACACACGAACCATCCACCAAGAACAGCACCATCTATGCCTAGAATGACATATAGTACCTTGTTTTGTCGTGTATCGTATCTCACGGATAAAGAAATAATCCAACCCGTTATCGTTCCTACTATAATCCAAATTATAAAGTTCATGATAGATAGGGCATATACTAATAATGTCACCCACAACAAAGCACTTGTTCCTTTACAAGAACACATGTTAGAAGTAAAACCTTATGCACACAATATTAAAGAAAAACTCATTACGAGTTCGCCTCAACAATTCAGGGAATAACAACCACAGGATGAATGCTACAGACGAGGAATGATCATATTTATTACAAGATAAAATTCAATTAAATTATTGTTAAAACCGACACAAATAGTGATGTTTAATAAAACAACGAATCCTGAGTTTTGTACTCAGGGCTCAAACACTATGCACATATATGATGAAGTTTGTATGAAATTGCGTAATTAGTTGATTACTCTTTAATCGTGCTTATATAGGTACTATTTCTATAAGAACACAGTACTTTACATCTCCAAATAAATACGTAATACTTATATCCTCATCCATGTCATTCTTTCTTATATTCATCTGGATTATAGGCATAACAAGCTTCACACTCCTCGGCAGTGTGTACGCTAAAAAAGTACAGAAACCAGACCTCCTCATAGCCTTGTACGTAACATTTACACTAACCGCACAACTACTTGCTGTGAAGATTTCTGCTTTTGACCTAGGATTTACGACACTATACGGACCCAGTGGAGTTCTACTCTTCTCAGTGACATATCTTTTTACTGATATTGTAAACGAGAGATTTGGAAGAAAAGAAACCCAAAGAATGATTCTCATTGCTTTCATTACACAGGTTGCAATGGTGTTTTTCTTTTGGTTAAGCATACAGCTAACACCAGCACCATTCTGGACAGCGCAAGACATGTGGGCAACTATATTTGGGACAGTTCCTCGTATTACCGTCGCAAGTTGGATAGCATTTCTTATAACAGAAAACATAGACGCATACGTTTTTAGTTGGTTTAAGGCAAAAACACACGGAAGACATTTATGGGCTAGAAATGTCTTTAGTACAATTCCTGCACTGACTCTTGATAGCCTCATATTTCTACCAATAGCTTTTGCCGGCGTCATTCCTCTATGGCCTCTTATTGTCGGACAAACAATCATCAAGTGGCTTGTTGGTTTGATAAACATACCTTTTATGTACCTGAACAAGTGGGTGCTAGGTAGTGAGAAAATTGACCTAAATCAAACCAACTGATTGACGGGGATGAATAACTATTATATACAGTGTAAAGTACTGGGTGATTTCATCACGAAATTTACCAAAACAGAGAGGGGAATCAAATGAAAACAAAAGCAACTACGGAATCCGTAGTATTTTCGCTACGGGTAGTACTTACTGTTGTATTTGGGCGCACTTTGTCAAGAAATATTGAAGAAGCTTATAATTTTCTGACTTTCCTTACGGGTCTAATTTGCACTGCGGAAAATTATGAGCAGCTTCGAACAGCATGCACTCCGCATATTTTCAGACTGTACCCGTCTTTGGATAGTCCTGACATGCACCGAGCTTACAGCGAACTAGTTACACTTCTCGACACTGAAGAGGAAAAAAAATATCCTGATCTTGTCATTTTCCGGTGGATGTCTAAACTTCTTTTGAAGATGAACTCCATAGACGGCGCTTACGAATTCACCCCATGTTCTTTCAAGGTGATGTAGATATCACTACTCACAAACAATCGCTTACTACGAGCCATGGACCCCCCATGGCTCTGTTTGTATCAGTTTATAGGGTGTCAAGTTACTAACTTTTTTGCTTGAAGTCTTTCACCATTGCATTAAAGGAGTTCCAGAGAGATTGTTGTACCTCTTCATATTTTTCGGAATACATAGCATCAACCTGTTCTGCACATTCTTTTGTCACCCTCTCATCAGCATAGATATCAAGAAGAATCTTTGCACGCTCTACTTCAATTGCTTTTACACAACCGAAGTGCAGTTCAGTAGCACTGTTTATATCTTGCAAGTTCTCAGAAACTCGTTGCATCCGGTAATCAAACTTTTTCATAAAGTCAATTTGTTTTTGGAGAGCAAAATCGAGTTCAGATTGAGATGCAGCACTAAAGTATGATCCGTTTCCGTTTTCAGCAATAGCATTAAGTTGTTCGGCCGCCTCATCATCGACATCAAAGCCAATAACGTTTGCCGTTACAGACAACCCGCGCTCTTCCATACTTTGTACCACCGCCACAGGGTCGCCATCACATGTTTCTATACCATCGGAGATAAGAACGATGGAGTTGTTGTACGTATCAGTGTTGTATGGTTTCAGAATTGCGTATGCTTTTTCAAGTGCATCCGCAATAGGAGTCCATCCTGTTGGTTCAAAACTTTTAAGTGTCCTCTCCATCTTAGCACCGTCCGCAGAACCAAACGTGTATAGCTCTTCTATACCTGCACAAGATGCTTTTTTGTTTGCATCAGTGTTGTCACCTTTGTGGCCATAAACCACAACACTCACCTGTATGTTTGTGCCACTCAACTGTGCAACAAAATCTTCCACCGCTTTTTTCGCCATGTCTATTTTACGCTCGTCACCAACTTTGCCTGCCATAGAACCGGAAGCATCAAAAATAAGCACGACATTATTTTCCTTTGGAGTTGGTTCGGTGCCCGCAAATGAACCAGCCCGAATAGCACTGCTACATTGTGTCAAATCAGCTTTGTTCACAGCATACAACTCATTAAACTCGTTGATACAAGTTTTGGAAAATACACGAGTATCGGAGCCTGCAATATCATTGATAGCATCCTTTACAGAATCTTGTGAATTTGTCATTAACACAAATGCAAATACAACGACAATGATAATAAATATAATGAGGACAATTTTTTTCATATTTTCAATAGTATCAATTAATCAATAGGGGCTTCGTAAGAACCTTCCTCATCCTCATACTCTCGCGTGTTCGGTGTTTCAAGAAGGTCTTCATCATTTCCTGTGTATGAGCGCGTGGTAGGAGTTTCATTCATACTTTTTTCACCGTCTGAGAATGACTGTGTGGTAGGCGTTTGTTCCCAACTACCAGCTGGACCCTTGTAAGTGATGGTGTTGGGCGTTTCTTCCCATGAATGCACTCCGTCATTGTAAGTAAACGATGTTGGAGCTAGCTCCCATTGCATAGTGTCACTTGTGAAATTGAGTGATGTCGGTGTCTCTGTCCACTCACCCCTATCGTCCGTATAAGTGCGCACATTACCTTCATTGGAACCAACACCGCGTGAAGCGTTAGTTGTTTGAATTGCAAAAATTCCTGCAACAAGTACCAAGCAAGCAATACTTAATTTAAGTGTGTTTTGTTTTAGATATTTCATACAAAATAATACGTAGTAATAATAGACGCAACGCACAAAGCGTTTTATCCTACCACTATACCAGTTGCCAATTATAGGTGTACAGGTGACAAAAAGTACATCTACACCCTGTTTCCGTTAAAAACATATTCGATGCCTAAGACACACGAGCACAAAAAAATCTGTGTACATCAAAGTTATTGACAATGCTGGTAACTCACGAGTCGTTGTTGTACCAGCACTCCAGCCATTTTCATTTTCATGGTGGCAGTACACTATCGCACTTCTATGTATATTCCTTTCCGCATACATTGTTATACGCATTAAGAACAGTTCTTTATGACACGTATATGACATTTGTCAATGTATTCCAACCCTTGACAAATTCAAAAATAGAAATATTGTAGTAAGCAGAATTGTTAATATAGTAGGTAGAAGAAAAAAAAGGCAAAAACTGTTTTTCCCCGATCAAAAATCCAAAAAAAGGTGCAACGATGAAAAACTCCAGTGTGCTTCTGTTTCAAACCGCCCAAAGTGGTAATTTAAATTATATTGCAACATCATCGGAGCCGATCTTTTGCCGCCGCAGTTTCTGAAACACCCGTCGCCGGCACGGATGCACGGCCACTTAGGCTCTCCTTCAAAGGATTAGCCACATATACAGTTCGGGCCACGCCGCATCCATCCACCCCCAATTCGTTGGGGGTGTGATTTTTTTGTGTACCACATTTTTGTTTTTTAATCCTATTTTTTGATTACACTCGACATATACCGTAATTTTTTCTGAGACTTTTGGTTTTGAAAACAACGACTATTTTGTTGTATACTTACGAAGTAAAAAATTATTGGGTGTTGTTTTGTAAAAGTTATGCATTCTTATGATAAAAGTTAAAGAACTTTCAAAAAAATTTAATGACATGTACGCCGTCAAAGAGCTGTCATTTGAGATAGGGAAGGGAATTGTGGTCGGATTACTAGGCCCAAACGGTGCGGGTAAAACGACTTCCATGCGCTTAATGACAGGGTACCTTCTACCTGACAGTGGGGAAGTAACTGTTGACGATGTGTCGGTTATCACCCACCCTCAAGAAGCACAAAAACAAATTGGGTATATGCCGGAAACAAACCCACTCTATGGAGACATGCTTGTTTCTGAAGCCCTCGACTTTTCTGCTGACCTTAAGAACATTCCAAAAAGCAAAAGGCGCGATGCGTTTGATTTTGTGGTGGACTCGGTGCACCTTGATGAGGTATTTTACAAACCCGTAAAAGAACTCTCTAAGGGTTATAAACAACGCACAGGACTTGCAATGGCACTTTTACATCGACCAAACGTACTTATTCTCGATGAACCGACAGAAGGGCTTGACCCCAACCAACGTACTGATATTCGTGCATTGATACGTGATTTGGCAAAAGATAGAACGGTTATTATGAGTACGCATGTGATGCAGGAAGCGCAGGCAGTGTGTGACTATTTGTACATTATTTCAAAAGGCTCACTTGTCGCCCAAGGTACTACCAGAGAGCTTTCACAAAATACCGACAAAAAACAGGTCTTTGATATCGAAGTGGAAGGTGATGATGTAGAAAAACTTCTCCAAAAAATTTCTGGCGTCGAAAAGGTGGAGGTAACAAAGAAAGAGGGGAAGAAGAGTACTATTGCTGTTACTGTTTCTTCTGGAACTCCATTTCCCCCTGAACTTTCGAAGCTTGCAGGTAGTCATGCTTGGACTATCTGGAAATGCGCAGAACGAGAGGTAAAACTTGAGGATGTCTTTTATAAACTCACTACTACAGCTTAGGCTTATGGATACACGAAACATTTGCGCAATTTTTAAAAAAGAAATGCGCGGGTACCTCTACAACCCAACAACCTACATCATTGCCGGAGTGTTTATAGCAGTATGGGAGTTTCTTTTTTTCCAAAATGTATTTTTGGTTGGACAAGCGTCAGTACAAGGTCTTTTTGCTCTTTTACCATGGTTTTTCCTGCTATTCATCCCCGCTATCACTATGGGAAGTATTGCAGAAGAAACAAACAAAGAAACACTTGAGATATTACTCACACACCCGATACGCGACCGAGAGCTCATTTTAGGAAAGTACCTTTCCGCACTTGTCTTCTCTGCGGTGGTACTACTCGCTAGCCTTCCAATAGCCGTTACACTACGATTTTTCGGTGAACTAGACCTTGGTGTCTACCTCGGACAATACGTAGCAGGAGTCCTGCTCGCAAGTGCGCTTGTGAGCCTTGGTATTGCCGTCTCAACATTCTTTAGGAATCAAGTTCCCGCACTTATGGTAAGTGTTCTTGGTACCTTTATGCTTATCATTATGGGGTATGAGCTTGTAACCATAAGCTTACCCACATGGCTCGGTACTATTTTTTCTCGTCTCTCAGTACTTCCTCATTATGAAGCTATTGCACGAGGTGTGCTTGATATACGTGATGTGTGGTACTTCATACTTTTTACTGTTGTTTTTTTGGAACTGGGACACATGAAGCTCATTGCAAGAAGGACCAGTCGATATTCAAAAAAAGTTTTACAGCAGAGAACACTTGTGCTCGTACTACTCGGGGTCTTGGTGGCAACGTCTGGCTTTGCTTTTTTCCCGAGCTTTCGTCTAGACCTGACTGAAGGAAACATCTACACCCTCACAGACTCAACCAAAGATATACTTGCAAACATTCCAAGTGAAGTAGAAATCGTGTTGTATGAGTCTGCAAATCTTCCTGCGCAGTTCCAGCCAATTTCTCGGACGGTAAAAGATATTCTTAAAGATTACGGCACGTATAGTGGTTCAAATCTCTCTATAACCTACAAAAATCCAGAAACCGATGAGGCTGTAGCCACTGAGGCACAAGAGAATGGTGTACGACCTGTGCAGTTCAACATATCCGGTAACGGAGAATTTCAAGTCAAGCAAGCGTACTTTGGAATCGCAATACGAGTAGGTGAAGAACATAAGGCAATTCCACTAATCCAGAACACTTCAGACCTTGAGTATCAACTCACGAGCTTTATTAGCGAGCTTACTAAGACAGAGAAAAAGAAAATCGGTTTTCTTGATATGGGTGGCAAATCTTCAAAACAAGGTTACACACTCTTCGCACAAGAGATGGGAAAGCAATTCATTATTGAAGACATTGTTCTTGACTCAGCTACCTCTACTATTAGAGAGGACGTCACCACACTTGTCGTTTCAAAGCCGACAGGACCACTTGACTCATTGCATGAAGAGTCGTTGCGTGCTTATCTCGCTTCTGGAAGGAATGCCTTGTTCCTTGTAGATGGCCTTGAAGTAAATACGCAGTACATGGTGGTGCTTCCAAACAGTACCAGTACGGATACACTTCTTGAGGAGTATGGTGTAACAGTACATCAAGACATGGCGTATGATCTTCGCTCGAACCAAACGGTACAAATGGGAGGTGGTGGTGTCACATACTTCCTTCCATACCCAGCATATATTCGAGCACTCGTAACAGAAGGCGTGTTTGTGGGCTCAGAATTAACAAACGTGACTATTCCATGGGGTAGCAGTATGTCTATCAACGACAACACTGTTGCAGCAAAACAACTACAAAGCACCCCGCTTATACAAACATCACCGTTTGGAGGGCTACAGAAAGAAAACTTTGTGCTTGACCCACAAGGTACCTTTGCTCAAAACAATTTAAGTCAACAACTACTTGGTGTACTGCTAAAACCCGCAGAGGATGTGGCGGGTAAAAACCTACCCCACATTATCGTGATAGGTGATTCTGACTTTCTTACAGACGAGTATGTACAAGGGGCACCAGAAAATATTGCTTTCGGGATGGAGACACTCTCATACTTAGCACAAGAAAATTCTCTTGCAGGTATCAAACTTAAGCAAGAGGCATCGCACCCACTTTCATTTACTGACCCGAAGCAAACCGTATGGGTACGATATGGAAACATGCTGGGAATACTCATCGCACTTGTAGGTGTGGGAGTTGTGCTTATTGGCAGACGACGAAAGATGCGGACTTTGACGTATAAGGAAGGGAAGAACTTGTAGCTCTTAGCAAAACACTGCATTCAAGCGGTGTTTTGCATTCAGCATTACGTATTGTGTTAATTGAATACTAGTATTGTTACTAGTATTCTGGAAAGTTTTAAATTTCTCTTGAGTCATATGCCCAATGGAGTAATGTTTGCCTTTGCTTGCGTCTACAAAACACATCTCCACTTCAACAATTCTTTGTGACCTGTGCTAGGTGCCGAGAAAAAGCTTTCCATCGACGTATCTGTCTTTGATCTTCATCGGGTAACCGTCTCCCCATGTAGTAGCGACAATACCACTGAAACCATCCTCACGGATCATCTGGGTATATCCACCCTTTTCTCTCCACACGGAGAGTGGCTGGCTCGCGTGTATTTGAAAATAGTTCAGTTTCGAATCAGGCAATCCCGATGTAAATTTCGCGTGAGTAAACCAGTTTTTGGGGAATTCGTTTGTACAGTCACGCATGTATACGCCATCAAACACACCAAGCTCAAGCATTTCTTTCGGTGTCAGCATGGGTTTGAACTCTGGGTCAAAGTTTTTACCTACATGTACGGTAACTTTTCTCATCTTTACTAATTAGAAATATAGATACTGTAATCAGTATGTCGTACAGTGGTGTGTGTATTTGCAGTATATTACATAATTTCTTCAGCTACCACTCAGGTAGTTGACAAATTAAATAAACTGAATATAGTGTATATTAGAAACGTATAAATATAGTTGTTTGTAGTAGAAGTGAGAGGCAAAAACGTTATTTCAGATCAAAAAATCAATCACAGGTGCAACGATGAAAAACTCCATTGTCCATCAATCCACGATCGCCCAGAGTGGCACCCAAAATTATTCGGCAAGTACCCCGCGCCCGCAACCGCAAAATACGTTCTGACACCTTCGCCGCCGGCCCGGATGCACGGCCAGTACTAGGCTCTCCTTTCACGGACTAGCTACATAACGGCCTCGCCGCATCCAACCACCCTCCAATGCCTTGGGGGGTGTGATTTTTTTAGAGACTATACCATTTTTAATATTGGTATGACGCGGATAGTTCATAAAACAGAAACACCACCGTGAGTAGGTGGTGTTGTGAAGGGTTTTGGTTGTCACATTTACTTAGTTCTTAGATTGCGTCTGCCGGAACCGAGCCATCAGTTCATCTGTGACCTGCTTTGCGTCAACTTTTGTGGTGCATTTCAGCTCTGCCTCAAGCTCAGAGATTTTCGCAGTCTTTTCCGAGTTTTCAGCACTCAGGTGTTCGACCTGGGCAATGACCTCTGCAAGATGTTCGTTCAACGTACCGAGGTATTCTTCATTACTCGGTTGTCGTTTCAATTGCTCCTCAAGGTTGGCGATTCGTCTCTGATAATCGTTACACAGCCTTTGAACCTCTAACCGTTCGTACATTTGCTTTAAAACAGCTGAAACACTTTCTTCCGTAACAAGGAGGTCAAAGAAGGTCGGATCAACCACCAGAAACTTATAGCAGGTTCCATTTCCATCCTTGGTAAGCTTTCGAACAAGGCCCATGAACTTCAGGAAGAGGATGAACTGAGGCAATCCTACATGGAAACCCGCCTCTTCAAGTGATTTATGGATTTGGAAGCGACCAGTAAATCTTCCAAACTCATCTTTCGTGCACAGAGTGCTGAGGTGTCTCACAGCGGCACGTGCTGTAGCGATGAGGTCGTCACTCTTCTGAGTTTCAGGGTTTACCGTAGAGATAGTGAGTGCGGATTTTTTTTCCATCTGGTTTTCTCCTTTAGGATTGTTTAGTACAGCCCAAAACAGTAAGTTAAAACGAACCAATACTGGTTAATATTTATACACAAAGTATGTGATTTGTCAACATAAAAACCATCTATACTATACGTAGGCCTGAAGGGGAAAAATAACATCTGCTTTTGTGGAGGAGAAAAATGAACAATCAAGCCATGTTATTTATCACGCTTGGAGGAGGGAGGGAGCGTAAGAACTGGTTATCCGGTTTTTTTGCAACCTGCAGCATAACTGACAATGATGGAACAAGGTACTTGGATGATTCTGAATTACCTAATCTAAGTGAGATGAGGACCGATGCGATTGACGATTGGAACAGATTTTCACGAATATGCTCTTTCAGCATTGCAAGATCTGTTGCAGAAAAAAGGCGTCAAAAAGTTTTAAGTATGGAATTGGACGGAAAAGACACTCTTCACAATACTTTGCTACGGAGCTATGTTTGCTTACTCGGTTAATGAGTAATGTAAGGTGTCGGGAATCATTATGACTCGACACCTTTTGTATACCAGCAGGACATGCTCACCACCTTGTAAATAAATTTTATTATTGTATTCTAAGGCTTAGAAATCTCTTCCTTCAACTAAATTCAACACTGGAGATCAGACATGTATGGTAAAGAATTGAGAGCTGACGAAGCAAGCCGTATTGAATTACCTGCAAATATAGATACATTTCAAATAGAACTTAGCGAGATTTATCTCAGAAACCTTCACATGATGTCGGAAACAGTCTCAGTACCAATAAATGAGATAGTGGAAATAGAAGGTCGCCTCTGCGAACAAGAAAAAATGATACCAGCAAAACGATTTATCTTTAACGAAGGACACATACGTTCTTTACTTTTCAGAGTTTTGGAAGCTACCGGACAACTTGATAATCTTGAAAAATTTGTTGATTCTGGCGGTGTCATCAATAGACCAGATGGAGAATCATTCGGAGGAGGTTTTGACATTATCATCCGATGTAAAGAGTGAAACAATATTTCATAACCGTACATTATAGACCCCGCAATCAGGGGTCTATATGTTTTCATGAAGAGAATAATGCTATTTACGAGAAGTGCCATAAGCACACCTTCAGTAAAGAAGTTTGAAGAATCGGTTTAGGATTATTAGTGTTACCTACACAACCATTTTCTTTATTTCCAGTGACACAGTATCACCGTCAATAGTCGCAATGCCGTATTTTGCTGATGGTTTACCTTCTCCGTCATTTTCCAA
>Ga0076132_124_pt1 | contig 22539 bp, 19 predicted proteins | sample RifGroC2_FD_67718 | JGI IMG/M metagenome (GOLD analysis project Ga0076132, IMG submission 67718) | Parcubacteria bacterium GW2011_GWC2_42_11
ACCACTGGTCAAAATGAGGCCTGTACCGGCAAGGTCAGTGACGTAGGCACCACCGAGTGCGAGTGATGTAATCGCAAGACGGGGGAGGGTTGAAGTGGCGGTTGTGCTTGTTGCTACAAATACCGGTGCAGTACTTGTACTCAAGAACGTCCATGCACCAGTAATAGTCTCATTGCTCGTCCCACGCGTAATTCGTGAGGAAAGATAGTCAATGCCTATCAAAGCAATACCTCCTCCATCGGTGACCGTAAAATCAGTAGCATTGTAATCTACACCGAGTGCTCCGGAGAGTACGAGGGCTCCTCCCTCGTAGATATCTATTACTCCACCTCCGCCACCTCCATCAACACCACAGAAGAATCTACCGGTTGTGGAACTGTAAAGGAGACTCTGATTTTCATTACTACAGTCACTGAGGGTGTTTTGGAAGAATCGTCCACTCACCTGAAGGTCAGTGGTTGATGCGGTACCCGCAATCGTCACGACACCATCAGTACCAATACTGATTGATGAGGTGCCAATGATGGTGTCTCCGTCCGCATTGTAGTACGTTATCTGTCCTATGGAACCGGAAGATACGGTTCCTGAACCTGTTTGAACAACCGTCGTCTGACTACTACCGCCACCTCCACTACTTCCTGTGGCACTAATGATTGGGTTCTTGGGATCAGTGTAGTCAATACGAATATTTCTTCCCGCAACAAGACTGTTGATGAGGTTGCTCGCAAAGATTGAACCTTCGCCGGCATCAATGTCCGCTCCGTCTGTGTCGATACCTCCACGCGCAGTAAGTTTACCCTCAAGGAGAGTTGTCCCTCCGACCGTGAGGTTGTTGCCTATCGCGGTGTCTCTTTGTATGGACGCATTGGTAGCACTAAGACTGCCTAGTGTTCCCTGTGGAGCTACGAGACTTCCAAACGTTCCTCGTCCAAGGACCGAGAGTGTTTCTTGCATATCTACCGGGCCTTCAGCAGTAAGGTTGTCACGAATCGTAACGTTTGCATTGATACGGAGGAGACGTTCGTTCTCGGTCATAGTGGTATCTGTAAACGTTCCGAGGATAGGAGTAAACGCAGGAGGTGTCTGAGTGGGAGTTGGGGTTACTTGTGCTGTTGTGGTTGTAGCAGGCACTTGTGCAACTTGATTCGGTTCAGTTTGTGGAGTCTCATCCTGTGAACCAAAGAAACGAGTTATGAATGACTGCGTGAAGTTACTGAGAACATCATGAGCAACAGAGAAGATACTCGCGGGCTGTGTGAGTGCGTAGTTGGTGAATGGCGTCGGTGTGGTACGGAATGCTTGTACACCATAGGAGCCCACTCCAACAAGAACGAGGAGTGCAACAATAGCGGCAGGAATAGCGAACCACCTTTTACTTTGCAGAAGGGGTCGAAGGAGCCTACCCTGAGCATTCTTGCCCTGAGGTACTCGAAGGGGTCGAAGGGGGTCGCCGTCAGTGTGAACGACGTTGTTGGTATACTCTTCTTTGCGTATTTGTGCGAGTGCGGCACGTTGTTCCGCTTTACGCTCCAGCGCTTCTTCTTGAAAGGAAGTAAAGGAGGTGACACTCACGTACCAGACCCCATTAATCTTGCGTCCACGTACCTCCCCTTGGCGACACAAACGGGACACATAGTCAGCTACCAAACCAGCCTGTTTTGCCATGTGCTTTGAAGGTACCCATTCTTCTCCGTCGATGTACAACCTAGACTGCATGAAGTAACAAAATAACTAATTAAGGAATCGTTGTACATAAAGTATACCTTGAAGCACTACCAAATTAGGTAAATGCGTTCACAAAGTATGTGGATATATTGAAGTAAAAAAGAGGATGAGAAGGGAAGAAAAAAAACAATAACTAATCTTTAAAATAGCTTTGAAATCCTAAATGAACACAACCACAAACATGGATTGTTTGTAGATATTGATTCTAATCAAAAATATTCCATTCCCTACAAAAATTACTTTCAAAAAATATTATAAAAAATAAATCTACAATCTTTTTGTTTTAAAAGTTAAATACACGAGATAGTACGTTTTTTAGCCATATAATATCTCGTTTATACAATATTTTACTCAATATTGGAAAATATTTTAACCCTATTATTATTAACGAACAATACTGACTGTTTGAAGTTGTAGGTATCCACAGTCCCATTGACCTGTATGATTTTTATAGGATCATTGCGTACAAGAGAAATAAAATTTGAATGCATTCCTAAAATATCAAATGCTCCTTTTGCATTTCTTGACGAAACAGACAATGCTTCTCCTTCCCACACAACCTCTGTGGCTTTGTTTATGCGTACGTGAAGAATTTTTTCTTTCTCTGTTTCTATCATATATTTGAGTTTACACTTTCTTGAGATCAGTTAAATTTCCGATGTAAAGAAAACTATTTGCAGGAACCGTATCAACTTCTCCGTTAAGAATACTTCGTATGTCAGCAACTGTTTGTGCTCGTGTGACAAATACTCCTTCTCTCCCCGTTTGAACTTTCGCGCTATAAAAAGGTTGTGTCAAGTAATTTAGAATTTTTTGAGCTCTATCAAACGTAACCCTGTTCTCCTCTGAAAGTTCATCTTGACCTACAATTGCCACTATTCGTTGCAGCCTTTCATGTTGGTGTAAAATATCAGTTGCCTCAGTAACCGCTCGATAGTGCTCTGTACCAATAATGCTTTCAGACAAGAGTGTACTTCTTGAGCGAGTATAATCGACAGCTGGAAGCCGGCCTTGCTGAGCAATAGTTCGATTAAGAATCACAATTGAATCTACATGGGGTACAGTAACTGCAATACTCGGGTCAGAAAGCTCATCCGCAGGCAGGTACATGGTTTGGACCGAAGTAACTGAATTTTTATTGGTACTTTTTAGTCTGCTTTCAAAACTTGCAATTTCAGACTGTAGTGTTGGTTGGTAACCAAACTCTGAAGGAATTTCCCCTGCAAGAATTGAGAGCTCACTACCCGCCTGAAGAAAGCGGTAAACGTTGTCTACGAAAAACAGTACGTCCTGCGCCTCCTCATCTCTAAAGTATTCAGCAAGTGTTGATGCACTCCATGCGGTACGGAAACGCACTGCGGCATTTTTATGTATGTTTCCAAGCACCATCGTAACCTTTTCCAGTAAGTTGTTTTCATCAAGCCATTTCCAAAGCTCATGTCCCTCTCGTGTACGTTCTCCAATACCTGCAAAAATTGAGACCCCTTTATGTGTTGAAATCATTCCTCTAAGAATTTCTGACATAAGAACCGTTTTACCTACACCTGCGCCACCTACCAGAAGAATCTTTCCTCCGCGCTGCATTGGAGTAAAGAAATCAATGGCCTTAATTCCTGTCTCCACCAATTCTCTTTCAACAAGCTTTTCAAATGAAATTGCTGCAGCTTTTGTATGTATTGAACGCCAAGATTTTGCAGGTATGGGTCCCTTACCATCTTCAGCATTACCAAAAAGATCAATAGCTCTTCCGAGAACCTCTTTACCAACAGGAACAGTTATTTCTTGCCCTGTTGACAACACCCTATCACCTCGTGAGAGTGCTACGTTACTTGCCATAAGCAAACAACGTAAAACTCTATCATTTTCGTATGAGTACGTTTCCAATTTTATAGAAGCATCTTTCTCGACATAGAGAAGCTCCCTTAATGGAGGTCGGTACTGACTATCACACACGATAGTGATAACCTGTCCTCGTAAATCACGTACGCGACCTACTGGCCTATGAGTTGTGTTTGTCTGTTGTGCCATTGTATATACCCTACTACAGTTTCAAGCATTCTTTTACTTGAAAAAGATGTGCGTATTCGTCTCAAAGTACGCGTTTCTAATTTAATAATGTCATGTGCATTTTGATCAGCGGTATCCATCTTTACTAAACGAGCAGCGACACGAGAAATTTGCGTCTCAAGTAACAAACGTTCAAAAAGTGCATACCGTACCTGATTATTAAAGAATGACACCATTTCTGACAAATCGGGCTCAAATAAGTATTGTGGGAGATCTTCGTATTCCTTTTTAGTCGAAGTATTTTTTGTAGGTCTAAAGGTAATATCAACCATTTCAACATCTTGATGAAAAACACTTGTGAAGCCTGGATAGAAAACATAGACATGTTTATGTTCCTTAACTTGCTTCATCAACGCACTTTTTTCTCTGACATTTGGCTCATCTCCCACAAATGAAAGAAAAGTAACTTCACGTCTTTTTTGCCCATTCGCCATCCAAATCTGTTTTCCCACATCACCAATAATAAGGCAACTATCCTTTATGTTCGTTCCAGCAATAAATTTTTTCATTACATCATGATTGAGTGAGCCATAAAAATGTCGGTTGGTCGTATAGGCAACATACAAACTTTTAGTGCTTTTAGTTACAACAACATCGTTATTATCAGCAGAAGCAATGCGCCAGACTAACTGAAAAAGTTCTCGAAGCTCTGAATAAAATATATCATTTTGCTCAAACCTTTTTCGAAGTTTTTTCAGTTCTACAGCACTTATGTCACGAAGTGCACCTGTAATATAGCGAGCTGCCTCAATATCACTGATTCTGCTTTTTTGTTCACCTATCCTAGACATATTTTTTAAAATATGGAAGCTGTTTTTCCATCAATCCAAGAAACTGGTCAAAACTTTTTTCAGTACGTACACTTTTACGAAGTGCTGCAAATTCCTTATTCTCTGTTATTGCACGACTCAGTATTGCATGATTTTTACTGAAAAATGCAGAATTCTTTTCAGATGAAAAACTGGTAAACACGAGTGAAAGAAGTATAGTTTGTGTTTCGATAGGAAGACTTTCGTTCTCATTCTGATTGAGTAACACACGCATTGACGCACCCATACTTATTATTCCCTGAGTTGACTCAGAAACTTGTGTTCCAAATTGAGTGTATCTTTCTTGCTCTTTCGCATCTGCAAGCTGTTTCTGGACAATACTTTGCGTATGTTTACCTACACGAGTTACCGACTCTTCTTCCAAGACGGGAGGAAAGATTCCACGTGCATAAAGCTCAGGAGAAAATGCAAAGTGTCCATCCGTAGTACCCATAATATTTGTCACAATAAGGTCTGTTGTACTTTCAATATCTGTTTGTAACAAAGGGAATAGTGTTATAGATCCTTTATCAATAAAATTACCAGCTCTCTCAATCAAATGTGCTTGTCGATAAAAAATATCACCCGGATATGACTCTCTGCCTGGTAAATTCCCCTCCAACAGTGCTATTTCACGTAAGTATTTTGCATGTGTATACAAATCGTCAAATACAAGAATTACATCTCTTCCTGCATCACAAAAATGCTCAGCAATGTATAGAGCAACTGAAGGTGCGATAGTCGATAGTGGAGCTGGATCTTCTGATGTTGCGGCAACAATAATAGTATTATTTCTAGCCGTTCCCGAAAACAATCTTTCGGTAAGCCTTCGAACATATGTTGCTGGTTTACCAATGGTGGTATATATACAAACAATGTTGTTTCCAGTTTGATTTACTATTACGTTTTGACAAAAGATATCTGTCCCGCTTCGAACAGAACCCATTAATAATTGACGCTGACCCTTCCCGACAGGAAGTACAGTATCAATCATAGAAAAACCAGTCTCAAGCTGAGAATGTATACCTTCACGCTGTGCCAAATCTCCCGCTTCGCGCTCAAGAATTAGTGGTCTATTTTTTGGAGGAAATCCCCCCTTAGCATCTATAGGATCACCCAAAGCGTTAACGACTCTACCAAAAAGATGCTCCCCTATTGAAAGTTGGTTTTTCTGCGGATGCATCTCATACTGTTGTCCAGGGTGCACTTCTGTCACATCAAGCACCATAGCTTCCACGGCATCATGAGACAACGCAGTAACGAGGGCTCGCTTACCGTCCCCATTTACAATGATGTCATGCACTTTAGCAGACGGCAATCCTTCAATAGAAACCAAATAATGCTTTACTGCACGTACAAGACCAACCTCTTTCTGAAGCATGTTATTTTGCATGCGTATACTTATTAAAAGAAGCTACAATATCTTCTCGTTGTTTATCAATAAAATATTTAAGTGAAAAATCATAAAATACATCTTTCCAAATAAAGCTACATCCTCCTGTTGCCCGAGGGTCTATTCGCAAAGAAATCAAAATATTTGGTTGTATATTTTCACGAAACCATTTACCAAATCTCTCCGTCTCCTCTGGTGCAAAGCGTATAGGTACATACAATGTTACTGCGGGCAAACCCATCATATCTTCTTGTATTGAATCAAGTGCTTCATATATAACAAGGGGTTGAATACTGTCCTCTGTAAAAGTTGCTAGCCAATCTTCAAGCACAGCAAGTGTGCGTTCATCACAATCATCCCGCAATACATCACGTAAAACAGCATCTTCTCCGTCGGCAAAAAGGCGTTTGTTGTAAAATTTACGCATCAAACCTAAACGTTCAACAAATTCATCCGTTGTGTAAGTGTTGCGTAACATGGTACTAATAATTTTTACTAACATTTTTTTGTTTATTTACACAAATACTCCACGTTGTTTTGCTTCTTCCAGCGAGCGGTACACCAGATCCGCTTGATCTTCCAATGAAAGTTTTTTCTGAAGTGCTATCTGAGCCGTCTCTTCTATAAGCACAAGGATACGCTCATTAATAAGTCGCATACGCGCTTCTCGATATTGACCAAGCTCTTTTGAAATTGACTTAAATTCTTTTTCTAGATTTACCTGAAGTACCTCATTGAGACCTTTTGCTACCTCAACAACTGAACGTGCTGTTTCTTTTCCAATCTTCTGCATCTCATCACGAACGATCTGAGCATTTTTATCTGATTCATTTTCCGCAGCTTCTTCAAGGGCTAATGCAAGATGTTGAATACCCTCCTCAACATTTTCAATTTCATACGAAAGTCGCTCAAACAAAGTACTCGACTGACTGGTAAAAGAATCCATACTGTGCTTCGCTTCATCAGCATTAAGTGAAACACGTCCTTCAATATTTTGAAGTGATTCGACAAAACGACTCGTCGCATGCATATGTTCTTTCTCAACACCGTATGAAAGTTCTTTTATATTTTTTTCTAATTGAAATCTGTAAGCATCTAAAAAACGTTCTACTGCCTGATGGTCTTCACTTAACGCTTTTAGCCTTTCTTTTTCAATTGTACTGCGTAAGTTCCGAGCTTCTATTCTAGCCTCCGTAATAATGGTGTGGGCACGTTCTTCAGCATTTACTAGTACTTCTTTAGCTTTTTCAGGCATCAGTGTCGGTGTACGCTGCCGATACACAATGGTAATAAGTACAAATAATAATCCCATACAAATAAACAAAGACATACCGAGGAGTATTTCTATGGTTCCCCACCCTTGAAATAGGATACTCAAAGACATTATGCTTTCACTCAACGTTGCTTGATTCATATATTATTTTACATCACGGCATTAAAATAATTGCGGCTGCAATACCCAGCCCGGCACCTGTCACAAGCACAATAAGTAACACGTTCCAAAACAAAATTGAGCGAATTTGAGTACGAGCTAATGGGTTTCGCCCAATAGACACTACCCCTTGTTTAAAAGTATCACCAAATCTACTTACTGAAACAATGAGTGCGGTAATAGCTACCAGTGCCGCAAGTGCATATCGAAAAACTTTAAATGCACTTATGGCATCTTGATCCAACACGACGTCCTTGTATGCCTCATTATTTTTTAGATTTTCTATAATCGTATCGTATTCTTTACCTGAAGCAACAAACTCTACTCCCTCTTTTGTTAAATATGGGCCGATTCTCAATGTAATCGGCACCGTCCCAAAATGAATTTCTTTTCCTTCATATTCAGTACGCTCATCATTCAACGTCATAGATTCGAGAGCAAAACCGAGTATGTATGATGCATCCACAGGTACAGTTCTTTGCGCAACACCAGGTATGGGAGATGTGGTTATAATATCTCCTGCTTTAATATCCCCGCCAAGTGTTGATACGTTCACCAACACCTCTCCATATCGCACAACAGGCCTCGCTTTTTCATCAAGAAGCGTTTGAGGCTCCATATATAAAACCGGATCATCTACAATAACTCCAAACATTGATTCATCCGCAAAAGATCTACTTGCTCGAAACATACCTTCCTCCGAACCATAAGAAATCACATCACGATTGTGTACAACCCCCTCTACCAAAACAGGAGATGCCACGGTTGCATATTCTTGAGCTGAAACATTATGAACAGAAAAATATTGACACGCCAAAGAAACACAGAAAACAAACACAAAAAAACGTGCTTCACGAGCTTTTACCATAAGGTAAGTATACCAACAATTCACACAATAAAATGAATTACAGTGTGAATAGTGCAGGGCTTACCAAAAAACGATACAGTTTCCAACTTGTCCGCCCTGCTTAACCGCCACAGCTTCCTCAGAAGCGAAGGAGGGAACTTTTTGCGGAGGTAGACTCAAACAAAATAGTACGAGACGTACATCTAAACACGACGGGGGGACTCTTTGTGTAGAATAACAGAGAAGAGAAGTGTGCCGTTTGTGGTAGGTTCTACACCCTATTTTGTTGAGATAAACATATATAAAACCACAAAAACTGTAAAAACAATAATAGCTCCAATCACTGGAATGACTTTTGAATTCTCACTTGTTCCTTGCTTAACCTCATTTTTTGGTAAGGAATTTCTACGTATTTTATGAGAATTTGTAACAATTTCTCTCCGCACATTCTTTGGTAAAGATGACTGTACATATCGATTTGCATCAGGCTTACGTATACCATCAACAACAATTTCACCAACAAGTGGTTTGGAACGCACTGCTGTATGAATTTTAAACTGCTTTTGCTGTAAATGGTTTGAGGGCAATTGTACCATTTCTTTTACCGGCCTGCGTATGGGTATACTTTTAACATGGTTATTTTTTATATCAAAATCATCATTGAATATTTTTACTTGCAGTTCATTATGTATTTCTTCATATCGTATATCCGTATGTAAAAGTACGTCACGCTTTTTTTCCTTCAATCTTGGTAAAAGATCAAACTCAACATCATCATGTATCGCATGTTCATTCACAATATCATCAGCTTTTAAAACATGATTATTTTGAACATTTAATTCTGTCGACGAATTTTCTATGTGTATATTAGCTATTTCGTCACTTTCATTTTCCTGTCTTCCTGATTTCTTTGGTTTGGTTAATATGTAATGAACTGACAGTTTATGTTTATTGATTGAATCTTGAGCAATATACCAACTCCTACCAATTCTTTTGGCGTCAATTTTACCTGCACGAGCTAATTGGCCTACATAGTCTTTTGTATAGCCAACAAGTTTTGCAGCTCTTTCTGAAGATACGTACTCCTTCCCTTCAATGAGAATATTACCTTCACCCATATCATAAGTATATGTCTACTACACAGAAGGTGTCTCTTGTGTAGTGTGGAAAACCACTATATGTTCTCATTTCTCGTTTATATGAGAGTATTTATTAGATTATGATCCTAATTCTTTACAAAAAAGTTCCTTTAATCTTTCAGGATTTGCAGCACCTTGAGTTGCCTTCATGCCTAAACCAATAAAAAATTGCAATACTGAATCCTTACCTTGCTTGTATTCTTCAACTAACGAAGAATTTTCAGCAATTATTCTAGTAATTACTAATTGTAATTCTGAATCATCCGAAATCTGAATTACCTTAATACGTTCTGCAATAGCTTTTGGACTACCACCTTCTTGTACCCAGACAGCTAGCACATCCTTCGCACCTCGTGAACTTAATATTTTTTTGGAAATTAGCCCGATAAGTTCTGCAAACTCTTTTGCATCCATATCTTCTATCTGTTTTCCAGTATAGTTTTGTTTACTCAACAAACCTAAAAGGTCACTCGTAAGGTAGTTGGCGGTTAGAACAATATCTTCTTTCTTTTCTATAAATTTCAAAACATTTTGATAAAGAGTATTTAGTTCCTGATTTCCAACTAGAAGCTCAACTGTTTGATCTTTCATTCCCTCTTCTACATATATTTTTCGTAACTCCCAAGGCAATTGGGGCAAACTCTCTTGCAAAACAAGATTGCTAAAGCTTGGTATCTCGTCAAGATAGAACTTAGGAATATCGGGATCAGGATAGTATCTATAGTCATGAGACTCCTCCTTTATTCTCTGTGAAAAAGTTTTTTGCTTGTTCTCATCCCACCCCCGCGTTTCTTGAATAATCTTCTCACCTCGTTTTAACATTTCCGTATGACGTTTAATTTCAAATTCTATCGCTTGTTCAACAGCTTTAAATGAGTTGAGGTTTTTGACTTCAACTTTTGTTCCTAAACTCTCTCCTTCTCGTGCAACCGATATATTAGCTTCAATACGCATCTCGCCTTTTTCGAGATTTGCATCACTGGCATCCAAATATTTGAGTATAAGACGTAATTCTTTAGCAAAAGAGACTGCGGTTTTCGCGTCATGGATAACGGGATCAGTTACTAGCTCCATGAGAGGAACTCCTGCACGATTATAGTCTACTTTACTTTCAACTGCTGAGTGCATTGAGCGAGCTGTATCCTCTTCGAGATGAATTCTTGTTACTGTTACATTTCCAATCTTGCCACCACTTATCAATGGATATTTATACTGACTGATTTGATAATTTTTTGGTATATCCGGATAAAAATAATTCTTTCTATCAAACTCAGTAAAAGTCGCTATAGTGCCATTGATAGCCTCTCCTACGCGCAACACTTGCTCTACTGCAACTTTGTTAACCACAGGCAGTGTACCTGGATGTGCCATACATACAGGACATATGAAGCTGTTTGGATGACTTTCGTCTGGGTTATTGGCACATCCACAAAACATCTTACTTTTTGTTTTAAGCTCTGCATGTATTTCGAGACCAATTGTTGGAAAATATGTTGTCATAAGAGTGTGTAATAAAAATGGCTATCGTCTTCTACGATAGCCCATAGTTCGTATTAGCGCAATGTGTACAGCATAGGACTTACACAAACGACGTATTTCTTCGTTGCCCTACGCAAAATGTCTCTCGTAGTATTGTTCATACAACTCGTTCCATTTTGCTTGGGCGCCTCGAACTACATCCGTTTGCGTAAGTCCTACAGCGTTCCTTCGTGCTATTTTTTGTCTTCTCGTAATACCTGTATTAATTTGTCACCAAAAGCTTTTATAGCATCATCGTCCAGCACTGAAACAATACTGAATACTTTTGTGTGTAGCGTGGTCTCAATCAATTTTTTTACCTCTTCGGCTACCTTTTCTGAAACAGTATCACTTTTCGTAAGAATAATATATTCCTTTTTTTCTATAATATCGGGATAACTAGAAAGTTCTTTGCGAATCACTTCATAATCCTGAATTAGATTATCACGTTCTAACGAGATACAGTGTATTATCACACTTGTACGAGTAATATGTCGCAAAAATTTATGACCAAGTCCTTTTCCTTCTGAAGCACCTTCTATTAGTCCAGGAATATCTGCAAGAATATATTTGTGATACACTCCAAGATTTGGATCTAAGGTTGTGAACGGATAGTCGGCAACTCGAGCATCCGTATTGGTAAGTGCGTTCAGTAAACTCGTCTTCCCTGCATTTGGCAACCCTACTAAACCAACATCTGCTATGAGTTTTAATTCTATATGGAACTTCCCGTGTTCACCTTCTTTTCCCTGTGTAGCCTCCATCGGAGTTTGATTTATAGAACTCTTAAAGTGTTCATTTCCGAAACCTCCCGCTCCTCCTTGCAGTAAGCGTATCTTTTCACCATCTTTAGTAAGTTCAACAACATTCCCCGTTTCAAGATTCGTCACAACCGAACCTAGTGGAAGCTGTAAGGTAAAATCCTCACCATTTGCTCCATGCATGGAGTTTTTTGAACCTGGGAAGCCGTTTTCAGCTTTATAGGTATCCTTTCGAGTTACTCTCCTCAGAGCAGTAATATCTCGTATAGCCTCTATATAGAAATGTCCCCCATTACCTCCATCACCACCGTTTGGTCCACCTTTGGGTTTAAATTTCTCTCTGAGCCAACGCACAACCCCATCGCCACCACGCCCCGCGCTCGCATAAATAGTATGTTCATCAATTAAAGCCATATGTTTGTTGTTATGTTGTTAGTTTTTGTATAAACCAGCTAATGATAGAAACAACAATTGATCCAAGAAGTGCAGAGCCAAATGATTCTATTTCTATCCCAGAAACAAGTCCGTCAACAAAGAGAAACAGTATTGCATTAAGAATAAAAATAAACAAACCTAGCGTCAAAATTGTGATAGGAAGTGTGAATACTATAAGGACTGGACGCACCAACATATTTATCAAAGCAAGTAATACAGCAAATACAAGTGCGTCTTCTATTCCACCAAGTGTGATGCCTGGGACTATTTCTGCAGCAACAAAAAGTCCAAGTACTATCGCAAGGAAACGAATTAATATTTTACTCATATCATCACCATACTACACAAAACTAGGATACTTGCCAGTACTCTTGTTTATATGTATTGAAGTGGGACTACTTCAGAGGTGCGCACATCGCGAACTCCTCAAGCTTTCTTACATACGCAAGAAATGTTATTGCATATTGTGCATGACTCCAAACGAGTGGCATTACGGATACCGGAGTTCCAGTATTTGCATCGAGTTGCTCCGAAAGCATACCAGCATGATTTGTTCGATCAAGAGCCCATTGAAGATGTCGTCCAGCTTCAGTTAACTCTTTCTTAGTTTTTGATTTTACTATCTCATACTCAGCTAACCAGAGAGTTGTAATAATCCATGGATTACTAATCTCGCCACTTGTGCAAAAATACTTATCACCTTCGTATCGTGCGATACCCCCAACGCCTGCACGTACTGTTAAGTGATCTTTAATATATTCATATGCCCGGTACAACATAGGATCGTTCACATCAAGCACACCGAAGTGGAACAAACCATAGAAACTAGATGCGTCTGCAGTATAATCTGCCTCGGGTGAAAAATGAGTATACCGAAGTGACTTCATCACTCTTCCGTCTGGATGAATCATTTTGCTGATAATGCCTTCTTTAACTTCCTCTGCTGCTGTTTGCCATCGCCTCCGTGCGACTTCCTTTCCGAGCGTGCCCGCAAAATCGGCAGCAGCGACAAGTCCTGCATAGACACTTGATGAAGTGTACGTAAACGTGCCGAATTGTTCTTCCCACAAATCATGACTTGGCAAGGGTAGTCCCGTTTTTTTGTCTCGATATTTACTTAAAAAGTTTGCAACTCGACGAATGTAGGGGTTGTATAGTCGCTCTAAAAATTCAACATCATGTGAAGCTTTGTAGTGCTCATGTAGTGCCACAAGCGTGATTGCTGTCTCATCTTCCTGAATAGGTGGCTGTGCACGACCATCCCGCACCCATGGGTGCCACGAACTTCCCAGAGACTTGTCTGAGCGGTATTTGTGTAAGAGATACCCATCATCGGTAAGCAGGTCATTACAAAAATCAATAAACTTTGCTGACGAAGAAAGATGGTCTGACTGTATATATGCTGAGGTAATATATGAAGCATCTCGTGGCCAACAGTAATTATAGGTATCCCTACCGTTTTGCAGTATTGAGGAGTCACCCGATGCAATAATGGGACCTCGGTTATCTGTATGCGCACGCATCACCAAAAGCGAGCGATAATATAAGTCTACAAACTTTTTGTCGATATTGCAATCAGAAAAATCATTTCTATCTATCCATGCCTTCCAGTAATCCCGAGTAGTTTTCCTCAAATGTTCGGGACCTCGTCGCAGGATGTCGCGATGAAATCGTTCCGCTCGCCTGTATGTTTCCCCCGCAGCTATCCAGTACGAGACTGTGCGCTCGCCACCAGCCGGTATAAAGAGGGACAGTCCAATAACAGAATCGACACTTCCGTGCTCAATAGCACTCTTGGAAAGGACACCATCCTCGGCATCACGCCACGTACCTTCTTTACCTTCTATACCTAAAAGACCAACACTGTAGTCATCAAAAAATGCATCGTTACTTTTTGCGGATATTAAAAAAACACGTCGGCCTTTATAGTGAACCATCGCGTGTAGTTCCGGGGAGTAGTACCCAGTATCCCCATGTCGGGACTCACTGATGTGAAATTGTTGATTAAAAAAAAGTTTGACCGCTCGGTCTCCCGAACCCAAGTTATGCACTTCAACATGCCGAACATAGATGTCGTGCTCGTTGTATACAATATCAGAAAAACGCAACTCCATTTGCAAAACGTCATGTCGAGCACGTACGCTTGCCACAAACGTATTCTCTTCATACTCAATATCAATCACGTAACCCCCATCGGAAAGCCAGTACATGGTACCATCAACATACAGACCAATCCTGTGCATGAGCTTCTCTCCTACATGGTTCTCAAGTCCGACATAGGGAAAATGAAGGTCACGAACTTGACCCCACTCGTCATAACAGACGAGCATATTCCCGTTACCTAATACGAGTGAACGTGCCATATATATATTATAAAGTGCGGTGTGTGTCTCCTCCTATTACAGACAAGCACATGTTTTGGCAAGAATACGAACTGCCCCTACTCGTGTTCGCGCATTCTTTAAACCTGTTGCAGATGCGGAATCACCAAGACAATCCTGCACCCATTTTGCAAAATCATTACCCTCTCGTTTGGTATGGTATGCATACTGTTCATCACTCATCTCTTTAAGTGCTTTTACAAGATCCTCCACACTGGTCACGACTGGTCCATTATTTACCCAAAAAGCTTGTGTTGGTGCACACGCCTTTTGACAGACACAGGTAGACTTTACCGGTAAAGCTTTTGCAGTTGTTTTCTTTACAACCTTCTTCACTACTTTCTTTGCAACAACTTTCTTAGCGGCCACTTTCTTTGGCGCCTTGGTTGCTTGTGTGCTTGTTTTTTTTGTTGTCATGTTGCTACGATTTTATGGCTTGTAATACTCCCCGTGCTTTATATGAGACCGACTCCCACACCGATCTCTTTTTATCTGGACCAGTGTGTGCACGTAAACGTAAATCATTTAACACGTTCATGTACGCAATAAATGCTTCATAAGGAGATTCATATGGATTGAAATATGCGTGCACATCACCATCCTGAAACCATTTTGTGCACATATAATAGAAGTGATCAGACGTAGAAAGCCGACGCCAGTCGCGAAGTACAGAGGGATCACCAGACTTTTTCACCACAGACTCAAGCTCGAAAAAAGCCCTCAATGCATCATGCTGTATAGAGTTTGACATCCATGCTGAAAGGTCCCGCTCCATGTCTGCCCATGACACGTAGTTTGGTGCATCTATTTCTCCCACGCTTCCATACGTTGAAAATGCCTCAGTAGGGGTCACAAACGAGTTGTCTGGATGTTTGAGTACTTCCGCAGGCATAGCTCGTAGGAAATTAAAAATACCAGTATCCTCCCATTGGTGCTCGCCAAAAGTCTCGTAGTCCATAAAAAGATTAATGACATGTCCATCGCCATTATGAGCGTCCACCCATTTTGCAAACTTACCTGCAGTGAGTGGCCACTCCTCCCAACCTTTGTTTGAGAAACGAAATGCAATATCGTCAGACAGTTTGTAGTGTTTGAGCAATAGCTTAAAGGTCGGATCATTCTTCGCATGATAGACAAAGGTGGGCTTACGCCAATCAAGTAGATGATCTGCGCCTTCAGCAAGCATCCCCAAATACCCCATATCTGCTACCATTTCCGCAATATCGTTCCTATAGATAAGCTCGGTATTACGAAAAACAGTTGGCTTTACGCCAAAAAGTTCCTTAACTTTTTGCGCATGCATGCGCACTTGTTCACGAAACTCGTCAGGTGACTCAAGGAATGAAAGTGAATGGTAGTATGTCTCTGAAAGGATTTCTACCCGACCGGTATCGACGAGGCGTTGGAATGATTCAATAACCTCTGGTGCATACTCCTCAAATTGTTCAAGAGCAATTCCTGAAATAGAAAATGCGACTTTAAACTCCGGATGATAACGCAAATTTTCCAAAAGTACTGCATTTGCAGGTAAGTAAGATTTGTTTGCCACCTTACGCAACACGCGTGCATTGTTTGTATCAAGCTCTGCAGCATCATTAAAGTACTCGTGGTCTGTTCCTATATCAAAAAACTGATATCGCTTAATGCGACGGGGTTGGTGTACTTGAAAATAAAAACAGATAGCACTCATACGTGTAACAATGACTTAACCAGCTTCTTGTATACCATCATACAACGTTGTGCTACCTTGCTCCAAGCTTGAGCCCGTACTTCGCGCCCACCCTCTGTAGCAAGTGTTTCGCGCAAGCTTGGGTGCTCAAGTACAGACGCAATTTTATTTGCCATTTCATCAATATCCCAAAAATCGACTTTAAGTGCGTTGCGCAACACCTCAGCAACTCCTGATTGTTTAGAAACAATCACTGGAGTGCCATTAAGAAGCGCCTCTAGTGGCACAAGTCCAAAAGGCTCAGAAACAGAGGGCATCACCATAAGGTCAGCCACCTGATACAAACGACCAAGCTCTTTGTCCCGCTTAAAACCCGTGAAAATAACCTTGTCTCCAATACCAAGAAACGCAGCACGATCAATAATTTGCCGCTCCATATCACCTGAGCCTGCTATCACAAACAATGTCTGTGGCCTTCGCGAGAGTACCTTTTTAGCAGCTTCAAGGAAATAGTCAGGACCTTTCTGCATGGTAAGACGACCCACAAAAAGCACAATACCCCAACCTGCGTCTTTAAGACGCTTCATATCACCCTCAAGAGCAGACACAACCACCTTATCGTCTGAATCTATGCCGTTGTATACAACAGTCACTTTGTTTGGATCGACATCATAGTAATTAACAATGATGTTTTTTGTATATTCCGAAACGGTAAGTATGTGATCTGCTTCATGCATACCTCGTCGTTCGATATCGTTAATTGGATTTGTTTGGTTGAACCCCGCTCTGTCAAACTCGGTTGCATGTACATGCACAACAAGTGGGGCACCAGTCGCACGCTTTGCAGCAATACCTGCAGGGTAGCACAGCCAATCATGTGCATGAATTACATCAGGGCGACTACGTAACGCAACCAATGGAGAGAGAGCGGCATACCGGAGTACCTCATCGTAGAGGCTAGGTCCGTACTGAAGCTCTGGGTACTGTCCGCGTAAAAACTTGAGTCGTTCTTCATTAATATACCCCGAAGCGAAAAGTTCAGCCTCTTCCCCATCAAAAGGGTTGGACTCATCGGCAAACAACATATGAGCCCCTGTTTGAGATACTGGGTATTTTCTAGGTAACACAAAACTCAGGTCAACACCTTCCTGTACCAACCCTTTAGCAAGACCATAGCATGCGATACCAAGACCGCCACTATTGTGCGGGGGAAACTCCCATCCATACATGAGGACACGCATTATATAAGGAAAAACGACTGGCAATTAACAAAACTACTTGGTGCCAAATCGTGTAGATACATTATACATGGATACCATACATAGTAAGCCTATAATACTGTGTACAATCAGCATCTTTATGTACCGTACAACACATAAAGAGATACGTCATTAACGAAAAATGACTAGCAAATCGCACTTTAAGTGCAAAAAAGTGGATTTCGAACAGATAATCCAACAAAGGGACTTACACAAGTTTCCACTCACCACTTTGAAGCAAAACCTCCGCTTTTTTAAATTTCAACTCTTTAGTTTCTGAACCGTTTGTGATAGTCACCAAATCATTGCGACCTATCTTTTCATCGTTTTTGATTGGCTTGGGTGTCGTGCCTCCCGAAGTACTTTCCCCACCTGCCGCACGCTGAGCCTGAGCACTCGCACGACGCATACGCTCTTCCTCACTCAAGAACGCACCCGCACCCATTCGAGGTATACTTTCTGCCACTCGTTCGACTATGCCTGCCTCGAGCGCATGGAACAAGCGCAAGCCCTCTTTCCTGTACTCTATAAGTGGATCTCGCTGACCATAGGCACGTAAGTTCACAGAGCTCCTTAAATACTCCATTGTTTCTAGATGCTCAAGCCAAAAGAAATCAACCGTCTGTAAGAGAAGTCGGTGCATTGCAATATAAAACTCCGCTTCGCCAAAGTTTTTCTTTTTTTCTTCAATAGTGCTTGAAATAGTACTGTCATGGCCTGCAACCTCGTCAAGAAAGGTATCAATAAACTCACGATTATCTTCGAGATATTTACGACGTCGCGTATACATCACCTGCCGTTGGTGGTTGAGTACATCATCGTACGCAAGGATACGTTTTCTGGAATCAAAGTTAAATCCTTCAATGCGTTTCTGAGCAGTCTCAAGTGAGTTACTTATCATCTTATGTTTGATAGGCTCGTCTTCACTCGATGTAGCTTTACTCATCACAGTACGAATCATGTCATTGTTCCCAAATACGCGCATCAAGTGGTCATCAAGTGACACATAAAACTGTGTTTCTCCTGGGTCACCTTGACGTCCCGCGCGTCCACGCAACTGATTGTCTATACGACGAGCTTCATGCCGTTCTGTGCCAAGCAGAAATAACCCCCCCAGACTTTTTACCTCGTTGTAGTCTTCTTGGGAAAACACACTTCCCCCCAACTTAATATCGACACCGCGACCAGCCATGTTTGTTGCAACCGTTACATTTGCCTTTTTACCCGCCTGGGCAACAATCTCTCCCTCTCGTTCATGGTTCTTTGCATTCAAAAGCTCGTGCTGAATTCCTTCTCGTGTCAGAAATTGAGAAAGCTCTTCATTTTTCTCAATTGAAACCGTACCAATAAGTACTGGTTGTCCTTTCTCATGTAGCTCACGAACCTTTCGTGCAACCGCCTTCATCTTACCCTTCTCAGTAAGAAAAATGAGGTCTTCATGGTCAATTCTTGCGACAGGTCTGTTGGTAGGTATCTGCACCACATCAAGCTCGTACACACTGTAGAATTCTTCAGAAGAAGTTTCTGCAGTTCCTGTCATACCTGCCAGCTTGTCATACATCCTAAAGTAGTTTTGATATGTCACTGAGGCGAATGTTCGACTTTCTCGCTGTATATCTAAACCCTCTTTTGCTTCCACCGCTTGGTGTATACCATCACCCCAACGGCGACCCGGTTGCATACGTCCCGTAAACTCGTCAACAATGACAACCTCACCCTCACGCACCACGTAATGTCTGTTTAACTCAAAGAGTGCCTTAGCGCGCACAGCAGTCTCCAAATGGTGTACATATTTGATACCCGCATCGGTGTATATATTGTCGACACCGAGCGCTTTCTCCGCTTTCTCAATGCCTTTGTCGGTGAGTTGTATAGCACGAAGCTTTTCGTCTTTTGTGTAATCCTCACCAAGCACCAAGGTACGAGCTATACTCGCAAACTGCCTGTAAAGTTCACCGGCCCCCTCAGCCGGCGTACTTATGATAAGCGGCGTACGCGCTTCATCAATAAGGATAGAGTCTATCTCGTCAACAATAGCAAAATGATGTCCACGTTGTCGAAGATTACTCACCTCGTACTCAATGTTGTCACGGAGATAATCAAAACCAAACTCACTGTTGGTACCATAGGTTACATCCGCCAAGTACGCTTCTCGTCGTGTGCAAGGTCGTAAAAATTCATTTACAACTTTATATGAACCCATCTCATCGCGTTTAGCATCTTCTTCTGAATTTTCCTTGTGATTTTGATCGTACAAAAAAGATGCTTGTGCATTTACCACTCCCACACTCAAACCGAGAAATGCATACACCTGCCCCATCCACACAGCGTCACGACGTGAGAGATAATCGTTTACAGTAATCACATGCACACCCTTACCTGCGAGAGCGTTTAGATAGCTTGGAAGTGTTGCGACAAGCGTCTTGCCCTCACCTGTCCTCATCTCAGCAATCGCATGACGGTGCAGTGTCGCTCCTCCCATTATCTGCACATCGTAGTGACGTTCACCCAAGACACGTCTCGCCGCTTCGCGTACCACAGCAAAAGCCTCTGGTAAAATATCATCCACCGTTCTGCCTTCTGCAAGCTGCGCTTTGAATGTTTCAGTTTTTGCACGCAGGACTTCATCAGAAAGTGGCTCAACAGAGGCCTCAAATGCATTCACCGCCTCCACCACGTCGGTAAGTTCTTTAAGAATTTTTTTATTTGTACTGTCGCGAAACAGTTTCTTTAACGATAACATTTCGTGATTGTAGCATGGAAAGTAACGTTCGTCAGGGCTTTAAAACGACACAACACCCACATAAAACGGGTGTTGTGTACTATTCTCCAAAGAACAAGTAACCTCTATTTCTTCTTCTTAGCTGCAGGCTTTCGCTTTGGAGCAGCTTTCTTCTTTGCTGCAGGCTTTCGCTTTGGAGCAGCTTTCTTCTTTGCTGCAGGCTTTCGCTTTGGAGCAGCTTTCTTTTTTGCTGGCATGATATTTTTTGTTATGTATATAAGCAATGAACGACGTCGACCAATTTTTTTTAATTTTAATTCAAACAAAGTTGTTTGAATCTTTTTTTGTGGATAACCTAAAAATGTTTTTTTGATGAAAAAAGACACTTCGACGTCGATAAATTAATTAGTGACTATGTTTACTTCGGGAATTATTTTAATACTTGTTTTATCTTGCACCTCTTTCATGATAGAACGTGCAAATGAAATCAACTCGCCTGCAGTACCTCCACCATAGTGCACTATTACCAGTGGTTGATTTTCCCAGCACCCCATAGCACCCAGTCGCTTTCCTTTCCACCCAAGTCGTTCTAGTATCCATGCAAGAGGTATCTTTACATGATCTGCGTCAACGACATAGCAAGGTACGGGAGCATCAAGCCAACTTTCTAATTCTTTATGAACACTTCTTCGAACAATGGGATTTTTAAAAAACGATCCAGCTGTTCCCACTTTTGCAAGGCATGGAAATTTACCATCACGTATTTTATTGATAGCATCACGCACTTCTTTTACCGATACCTCAGTACGAGTGCCAAAATATTCATGCAAATCTTTATATTCGAGTCTAGGGCTAGGGTGTGTAGACAGACGAAATGCGACACGTAACACGATATAGATACTTCCTTCTTTGTGCTTAAAAATAGAATCACGATATCCAAAGGCGCACTCCGTGACAGAGAGTAAATGTAATGTGTTGGTTGCAATATCAAGCACCTCCACCCAGTCAATCACGTCTTTTACCTCAACACCGTACGCACCAATGTTCTGCACCGGTGCAGCACCCACAGTCCCTGGTATACGTGAAAGATTTTCGAGCCCCCAAAGCCCCTGCCCCACAGTCTCTTCCACAAGCTGGTCCCATATTTCGCCCGCACAAGCGACTACCTGCGCGTCACCCTTACTATCTTCATCATATGAACGTCCAAGCAGTGACATTTGTATGACCACTCCATCCCAGCCCGAATCAGAGAAAAGCACATTTGACCCCCCACCCAATATATATACGGGGTACTCGTTTTTTTTAGCAAATGAAATTGCCTCGCGCAATTCTTCTACTGAATGTACAGATATAAAAAAACGCGCCAATCCTCCTAGACGTAGCGTCGTGTGCTCTGCAAGTGATACATTTTCTTGGACCTGCATGAATAGTGTACTTAAAAACCCAGTATGGAACGTCGGTGCGAGCTCCAAAAGAAAAACTTATATGTGAGTGCCGCGACGCTCCATACTAGGTTCATGCAAAAGTATACCATCCAATTCTGTGTGACCATAGATAGGATTCCTACCTAACGTCCACAACACAGAATAGTACTATACCTTGTATTGTATGAAGTCGGGATGAAGAACCCACAAACGTAAATTCCCCCTAAGGGGGACTTACGCAGTTTTTCTTGTAAGAGTTCGCACTCTAACACTCAATTACTAGTATAGCATAATTTAAGATAAATGCAACCGAGAGTTTAGAACCTTGAGCTTGCATCATTTGAGTAACCACTCACACAATTCTCATCTTTGTGAGAAGCGTAGACACCAGCTACAACAGGAAGAGCAATCCACGCTTTCGTCTTTCTTTCGAACTCGGAACAAGGAACTGTGAACTAGGAACCCCGTACCAGAGCAAAGCCCTAGGGGGCAATGCTCGGTACAGGGCATGCTTTTTTTAACTCAGCACTCGCTACTCGTCTTACTTCTTGGCAACAGGCTTCTTCCACACCTCTACAAGCAAGCCTTCACCTCGCTTCTTGACTGTCACTTTGAGACCACCTTTCCACTTAAGCTCACGTATAAAGTCAGCAGGCAACGTAACGGTCATTGAACCGTTAGCCTGCTTTTGGATTTTACGTATGCGTTGACATCATTGCGCCTGACGTCGATATTAGATTAATAATTTATATTTTAAGACTTACGCAAACGGATGCAATTCGACTTGTCCGCCGTAGCTTCCTCAGAAGCGAAGGAGGAGGCGACCTAGCAAAATGGAACGAGTTGTATGAACAATACTACGAGAGACATTTTGTGAAGGGCCCTGTACTAGAGCAAAGCTTCAGTACGGGGCAGACAACAAAGAAATTCGCCGTTTCCGTAATTCCTATCTATACTA
>Ga0076132_123_pt1 | contig 17848 bp, 19 predicted proteins | sample RifGroC2_FD_67718 | JGI IMG/M metagenome (GOLD analysis project Ga0076132, IMG submission 67718) | Parcubacteria bacterium GW2011_GWC2_42_11
GATGCGGGTAACAAAAAATGGAAAGGGTACTTTTTCGAAAGTCCTTGATTCATATAATTTGTTATGTGAACACTCGCTTGATATTGGGGTTGTTACTGTAGTTAATAAACTGAATGTTACTGAACCAGATCAAGTATTCGATTTTGCTCTAACTTATGGAATAAGGAAACTTCAACTAAGTCCTTGCATGGAAACATTTGAAGGTTCTGATGATTTTTCAATTACTCCAAATGAATTTTCGAACTTTCTTGTAAGGATTTTTGACAGGTGGTTTTCTCTCGATGACCCAACATTTAACGTTGGTTTTATAGGAGATATTGTTAAGCATTTGCTTGGGTTTAAGCAAGAGAACTGTATGTTGAATGATTCTTGTCATAATTTTGCTGTTTTAGACTGGACTGGAGTTCTGAAAACATGTGATGGGATGCGTAATAAACAATCCATTATAGCCAATACAGAATCAAGCATTACAAGCTCTGGATTCCAAAGGGATTGGGAGACTTTCCATAAGAGAATCACAAATCAGAGGAAAAGTGAATGTAATCAATGCGAGTGGTATGGATTATGTTATGGAGGTTGCCCGTACCATTGGTTTGAAGAAAATGGTTTGTTTAAGACTGCGTTTTGTCAGTCGCACAAGGTAATATTCACACACATAGCAAATGCATTGCTAAAAAAAATGTCATAGATGACTATAAAGGGGCAGGTGATGCCCCTTTATTTGTATTTATCTAGGTAGAATTTTTTTTAAAAATGCGTATTAATTCTTGTGAGATTGTTTTTTTTTCGTCGACAACGTTTAGAATTTCATTGTGAAAAGATTGAGGGGCTGCTTCTAACGCGCTATCTAAAGTTATTTGATTTAGGTGTTTTTTTGCAAGATATCCATCAGGAAGAAAAAAACGTAAAAATAATTCTTCAAGAGTTTCTGATTTAGTCATTTCCTTACTAAAGGGCACTTTTCTTTTTAAGCTATTTCGGAGTGGTTTTCGTACCTCAAATGAATAGCCATACTCTCGCAATAGACTGTGCGTGAGCTCATGTAATGCAACAAGAATGCCTTCCTGGGCTCTATTTGAATCCGAAAGTTCTATAGTACAAATACCAAGTCCAGTGTTTGCAGAACCTCCGATGTGTTTAAACTCTTCTGGATAGACAAGGGCAACTACTTGTAACTTTTTAAAAGGACTAAAAATTATCTCAATATCACTTATAAGTGATATTACTTTTTCGTCCTTAAGTACTTGTTTAAGATAGGTGACTATTTCTGAAGAGCGTCGTGAATCAGTTTTCCATAATATTTCAAATTTTGAATTTAATATTTTCATTGACTCGATAAAAATTTTAGCATCACTTGTTTCTAAAGAGTTAAAAAGATTTTGCTCAATACTTTTTTCGTCATGGCGGTAGTACACAGAAGCAGGTGCACTGTTATCAAAACTGTATTTTTTTAGAATTTTTCGTATTTCCCTTAAAGCAAGTTCTTCTTGTTTTAAAAGTATACCCATTTTTTTACGCAACGAGTCTGAGATTTCTTTGTATGCTGAATAGTGCCAAAGACTTAAATGGTATGCATAAAAAAAGAATTGTTTTTTCTTCCCGCTTACTATTTTTAATTTCATAAATTTATTGACTTTCAAAAAGAAAATAATATAAACATTTCATACATAGTACATCACTTTCATTTAACAGAATATATATGGTAAAGGGAATTGATAGATGCAAATAAGCACCTCGTACTTGAAGCCGCGCACCCATCACCCTTCAGTGCGTACAATGGTTTCTTTGGGTGCAAGCATTTCAGTCGCGCGAATGAGTACTTACGTACGTACGGTAAAGAATTAGTTGTATGGTGAGCGTTACTGCAAAGCCCTTCGTTCTGAACGAAGGGCTTTTTTGTAACTTCAGATACAATCCTCGAAGTTATTTTATTAGGCAAAAGTACATGATGAGTTGGGAAATGCAATAGACGACAAGTAATGCAAGAAAAGACATGAATACCCAATTATTGAAGTTTATTTCCCATTCTTTCATGCTCAAGTCTCCGTGAGCTTTTCGGTATTCCCACTCTGGTTTATGCCAACGAAGTCTGAATCCAAATAAGTGAGAAAATGGGAAAATGAAAGTTGGGTCCGTTTCAAGAAATCTTTCTTCTGTGTGGGTAAATATGTCTGGAATTACTCCAGCAAAGAATCCACAAAGGAGAAAAACGATTCCAAAATTTTGCACAACCCCTGTTGGGTAAAAAAGAGCCCAGAGCCAGTACGCGACTACCCAAAGGAATATCGAGTGTGACACCTCTTTAAAAAACATAATCACCGGACCTTCCTGTGTCATTGGTTGGATTTTCTTCACGTACTTGTCCCAGAAAAATTCAGGGACCATAACTATGTCAGGAGCAATGCTTCCGAGCACGCCAGCCGAAAGTACGAGCACAACATCTAACGGACTGTGAACCTGAACCATACCTGTAGTAAGCATAGCTTGTGCAACAGTAGCTCCTAAAACCAAATGAGTTGGGTAAGTTTGCAAGGGGTACCTCCTTCTTGATTTTTTTATCCGAATTGTAGAAACAACTTGACTCTAGTGTTTACTATTATACCATAAATTCACCTAAATGCAACATATTCATTTGACATACTGAGACAAAGGGTTATAATAATCTCCTATGAAAAAAAGGGCTGAAAACGAGGAGATTTCAATAGATATTGACTCTGGGAATGAGATAGTTCTCGAGGAGGGAGAAGTGAGTAATTCTGCTCTAAAGGCGAAGTTGAAAGAGCTTAGGAAAGAGTTACTCGCGACACAAAAAGAACGTGATGAAAACCTGGCGGGTTGGCAACGCGCAAAGGCTGATCTTGTTAACTACAGAAAGAATGTCAACGAGGATGCTGTGCGCGACAAGCGTCGAGCAAAAGCATCTGTCCTTGCATCTGTCATACCTGTCGTTGATAGTTTCGCATCTGCTATGCAAGACGTCTCATGGAAAGAAGTGGATGAGAATTGGCGAAATGGAGTCGAGCGTATTGCGGGGCAATTGAGCCAAGCACTCACCAGTCTCGGATGTACAGAATTTGGCGACGTCGGAGAACCTTTCAACCCTTTAATTCATGAATGTATGAGTATTGTGCCAACGCGTGTGGAAAAAGAAGATCACACTATTGCACAAGTACTTCAAAAAGGGTATATGATTGAGCAGGAACTTGTGCGCCCGGCAAAAGTAGTCGTGGCACAGATTCAAGAAAAGGAATAATATTATTTCTCTTTCATTATTTTTTAAAGACTTTATTAGAAGTAACCATCACGAAGTATGTCTAAAATTTTAGGAATTGACCTTGGTACCACGAACTCTGCTATGGCTGTTATTGAGGGAGGTGAACCAAAAATAATTGAGAATGAAGAAGGGAATCGCACCACGCCTTCTGTCGTGTCTATTTCAAAAACGAAGGAACGTGCGGTAGGTGTGGTGGCAAAGCGACAAGCTGTTACCAATCCGGAAAACACTATATATGGTATCAAGCGATTCATCGGACACTCATATGACGAGGAAGCTGTTCAGAAAGACAAGGAAATAGTCGCCTATAAAGTAAATAAAGCGGACAACGGCGGTGTACTCATAAAGATGGGTGAAAAAGACTATCGACCTGAGGAGATAAGTGCGATGATTCTTCAGAAGCTGAAGGCGGATGCTGAGCGAAAGCTCGGTGAGAAAATCACCCAAGCGGTGATTACGGTTCCTGCATACTTTAACGATTCACAGAGACAAGCTACCAAAGACGCAGGAAAGATAGCAGGCCTAGAAGTCCTACGTATCATCAACGAGCCTACAGCGGCGGCTCTGGCATATGGATTCAACAAGAAAAAAGACGAACAAATAGTGGTCTTTGACTTCGGTGGTGGTACGTTTGACGTGTCTGTACTTGAAGTAGGAGATGACGTTATTGAGGTAAAGAGTACCGATGGTGATGCGCACATGGGTGGTCGAGATATCGACCAAAAAATAGTGCGTTGGATTGCCGAGGAATTTAAGAAAGAATCGGGTATCGATGTTACGAAAGACCCACTCGCTCTACAAAGGCTTGATGAGGCCGCAGAAAAGGCAAAGATGGAACTATCTACTGTTATGGATACCGAAATCAACATCCCGTTCATCACCTCTGACGCAAACGGACCAAAGCATTTGTTACTTAAATTGAATCGTACCAAGCTCGAAGAACTTGCAGATGAGTTCATTCAGCGTTCTATCGCTATTACGAAACGAGCCATAGAAGCATCTCCGTTTAAGAAGGAAGAGATTGATGAGATTATTCTCGTAGGAGGACAGACCCGCATGCCTGCCATCGTAAAAGTGGTAAAAGAATTGTTTGGAAAAGAGCCTAACAAAACCATCAACCCGGATGAGGTGGTGGCGAACGGCGCGGCTATACAAGCAGGTATCCTACAGGGTGATGTAAAGGATGTTCTCCTTCTTGATGTTATTCCACTCTCCCTTGGTATTGAGACTATGGGAGGTGTATCGACAAAGCTTATAGAGCGCAACACGACCATCCCTACACAGAGAAGTCAAACCTTTTCCACCGCGGCTGATAACCAAACACAGGTAGAAATTCACATCACGCAGGGTGAGCGCGCAATGGCAGCAGACAACAAATCACTCGGACGATTTATTCTTGACAGCATTCCACCTGCACCGAGAGGTATGCCTCAGATTGAGGTAAGCTTTGATGTAGATGCGAACGGAATCTTGAAAGTGACCGCTAAGGATAAAGCTTCAAATAAAGAACAGTCGATAAAAATAGAAGCGAGTTCAGGACTCTCTGAAAGTGATATTAAGAGTATGCAAGGCGATGCTGAGACTCATGAAAAGGAAGATAAAGAAAAACGTGAATTTATTGAGACCAAAAACATTGCAGAGCAACTTATATATACCTCAGAGAAGTCGCTCAAGGAGTATGGAGATAAAGTCGGCGAGGATTTGAAAAAAGAAGTTCAAGAAAAAATTGATGCGTTGAAAAAAACAAACGAGGGTACGGATCGTCAGGCTATACGAAATGCTTCCGACGCGCTTTCGACATCGGTATCTAAAATTGGTGAGGCTATAAGTAAACAAGGCGATGCTTCAAAAGATACTACGGAGAAAAAGGATGATGATTCCAACAAAGAAGATAAGGGTACGGTACGCGATGCTGAAACAGAATAATATAGGACATACGCAAATGGCGCATTTCGTTGTCAAACTTCACAAAATGTCGTTCATCCCGCCGTGGCGGGACTCACTCCTTTTTGTTCGTTTTCCTAGAACTGCACTCGTTTGCGTAAGTCCTAAACATACAGATAAAAATCATAGATATGAGCAATAAAGATTACTACAGCATTCTTGGTGTTGATAAAAGTGCTTCCAAGGAAGAGATAAAAAAGGCTTTTCGAGGCCTTGCTCATAAGTACCATCCGGATAAAAAAGGTGGCGATGAGAAACGTTTCAAAGAGATAGGTGAGGCGTACAGTGTCTTGGGTGACGACAAAAAACGCGCAGAGTACGATGCTTACGGCAGGACGTTTAACGGTGCTGGAGGTGGACAAGGTGCAGGTGGCTTTGACTTTTCCGGTTTTACACAAGGCTTTGGCGGAGGAGGTCAGCATGTTGAGTTTGACTTTGGAGATATTTTCGGAGACATTTTCGGTGGTGGGGGGCGTAGTGCGGAGCGGAAAAGGGGAAGGGATATCTCAATTGATATTGAACTGACGTTTAAAGAGTCTGTCTTTGGTGTGGAACGTCGCGTACTTCTCATGAAGACTGGTACCTGTGAAGTGTGTAAAGGGTCTGGAGCCAAGGTAGGGACTGATACAGTTACCTGTGAAAGATGTAATGGTGCAGGAAAGGTCCATGAGACAAAGCAAACCATGTTTGGTGCTTTCTCTTCGACACGTGAATGCGAAGTGTGTTTTGGAAAAGGTTTTATTCCAAAAGAAAAGTGTCCTACCTGTAAAGGTGCGGGAGTGATGCGCCGAGAAGAAGAGATGACTATTGCAGTTCCTTCAGGAATTAACAATGGAGAGATGATACGTATGACGGGCGGAGGAGAAGCTGTATCGGGGGGTGTGCCTGGTGACCTCTATGTGAAAATCCATGTCAAGCAAGACCATCGTTTCAAAAAGGAAGGGTATGATATCGTTATGCCACTCTCTATCAAGCTCACTGATACTCTTCTCGGAAGTTCACAGAAAATTGAAACGTTGGATGGGGAACTTACATTAAAAATTCCTCAAGGAGTGACGTTTGGAGAACAACTCCGTATCAAAGGCAAGGGTGTGCCAAAAGGTAGCGGCAGGGGGGACCTGTACGTTAAAATAGAAATCCAAGTACCAAATAAGCTTTCACGTTCTGCAAAAAAAGCTGCAGAAATGTTGCGAGACGAAGGTATTTAAAACCAATGTTCAGTGAGACGACAGGCTCAGTAGTTAGTTCGCTCAGCAATATATCTGCCGATATTTTTGGTGTGTTGGGTGTGATAATTTTACTTGTCGCACTTGGTCTCACGTATGGTAAGAAAACACTTCTTGTAGTGCTTCTGTCTTTGTATCCGACTGCGCTCGTGACTCATTTTTTCCCATTTTACGGAGGTATACCTTTCGTGACTGGTACCATACCACTGAAGTTTGAGCCCTTGATGCTTTTTATACTTGCCCTTGTTGGGAGTATTTTTACGATAAAGAATTACATAGATACTTCGTACCAGATCCATTCATTTTGGCGTTTTGTTGAAATAATTTCACTTTCTGTGACTGCGTCCGGTTTAGGAATTGCTCTCCTATATCATATTGTTGAGATTGATAATTTCTATAATTTCAGTACTATACTTAATAGTCTTTTTGAGTCATCGACTGCCCTGTGGTTGTGGCTCATTGCACCTCTTGCAAGTATTTCTTTGTTTGTGCGGCGTTAGGTATTTAAAATATAGTTAAAAAACTCTAGAATGATAGATTCTTGTTTTCGTAGCCAAAAACTTTTTACATGACTGAAAAAATAGTTACAATTTCTATTTTTAGAATACATTCAAAAAGAATTGGAATTGTTAGGACATTATTGGGAGCCTTGCTCATGTATACCACTATTCCTTTTTTTATTTTTGTACATATGAGTATTACGATTTTTTTTTACAAAGGTATCTTGCGTCCACTCCTAGGTTTACCACCACTCTACACAAAAAACTATATCATCTTTGATAGGTTTGCTATTCGTGATCTACACTGGATTGATAGATTAAATTGTCAATTTTGTGAGTATGCTAATGGTCTTACTGTACTGATGAATGCAGAACTTGAACAAGTTGTACAGTTAAAAAAAGTTTCATTGATAAAAAGTGTGTTAATTGGCGTGTACCTTATTCCACAAACTGTGTTTTTTTTCATTGGTTTGCTCCTGACCTCCATTCCAACAGCTGTATTAATAAAACTACTGGGCTTACATAGAGCATCTTACATGCGCATTCATAAGTGCTTAATCGATGACTCCTACGCTGGTCATTTTTCAACCCCATTTATTTCGTTTATTAGATTTTATAAAGTTTCTGCCGAAACAATTGCATATAATTTAGAACAGATAGAATCTTCTTGGTGTCCAATAAAACATTTAGAAATGAGTAATAGAGTACACCCTGTTCATCATGGTAATTTTTATGCACGTAATGACTTGAATTCTGCAAAAAGAAAATTGGCAGAAGTGGGAAGTGTTTCAAGTAAACTACCAAAGTTCTAACTTTGATACGTATGAAAGAGGAAAAAGAATTATATAAAAAACCAATGTTTATTTTTGAAATACCAGTCCTTATTATTCGTGGAATACTTTGGTTTCCTGCGTTATTTCTTGTACATTTTTTTCTAAGGATGGAAGTGAAGGGAAAAGAAAATTTACGAGACATTCCAAATGGAAGAGTATTGTTTGCTGCAAATCACTCAAGTGAAATTGACCCTTATGCTTTTCAATATTCACTTTCTTTTCCTTCAAAATTTGTTCCCCTATATTTTGTTTCTTTGACCGCTAAACATTATCCTGTGAGTAAATTTGGTTTTAGGTCATTTATATATGGTGGGTTATTTTTTCAGCTTATGGGAGCTTACCCTGTATACAAAGGTTTGCGAGATTATGAGACTGCGTTTGTAAATCATATACGTATTCTTGAAAAAAATCACTCTGTATTAATTTTTCCAGAAGGTGGTATGCAGAAAGGTCAAATAGGTGAAGCGCGACCTGGGTTTATTTATCTAGCCAAAAGAACAAAGGCAATTATTGTACCTGTGAGAATAGCAGGTACTTCAAATTTAAATCTTAAATCAATTTTTTCATTTCAAAGAAAAATTACTATTATATTTGGTAAACCTATTTCGCATACGGAATTACGTGGTGAGATGGAAGAGCTTTCTGAATATGAATTAAAAATGTATGCACAAGAGATCATGAAGAATGTTAGAAATCTATAGAAGGTGAAAAGATGTTTAATACATTTCTATTCGTAGAGTAAAATATAAATAATAAAATTGTTTTACAACAGGTACATATGTCAAATAAACATACTATTCATAATAAAACTGATAAAGCGAAACATGAGTATGATTTTGCTTTTCTTGTCCATCCAAGAAATATCCAAGATATATATAAAAAATTCCCCTTTTTTAAAATTATTCCTGTTGTTTTGTTCATGTTTTTCTTTAAAAATATTTCTCCAGTAATTTTAGCAACGGTACGAGGGGCTGTTGATGAAAATGGAAAAAAAATAAAAGGGGTCATAATTAGTCTTCCGATTACTGCGGAACAAATGTTGCGTGATAGAAATCAAGCAAAAAAACAAGTGTTTCGAGCAATTAAAAAAGCGAAAAAATTAGGTGCAACGTATGTAGGACTCGGATCGTTTACCTCGGTTGTTACCTCAGGTGGTGAAGATGTCCGTGGTTTAGTAGAAGGGGTACATGTGACCAATGGAAATGCTCTCACAACCAGCATGACGTATTTAGGTATTCAAGATTTAATACGTAATTCTCTGTTTCAGAATCAAACATAGCAATTATAGGTGCCACAGGCTCAATTGGTTCTGCAGTTACGGAGTTGTTAACCAAAGATGGGTCTTTTGGCACGTTGTATATTGTGGGCCGGACTCCATCTCATATTCAAAAATTGTTACAAAGAATTACTCCACATCCACATTCACATAGAGTAATTGAGACGAGTATGGAAGAGGCTTTACCTAAAGTCGATATAGTTCTCATCGCCACAAGTGCAAGTGGGACTGTTGTTCAGGCAGATTTATTAAAGAAAAATGCAATTGTGTATGATATTACACAGCCCAAGAATACTCCTGAAGATTTACTCATAAAGAGGCCTGATGTTACATTTATTGATGGAGGTCTTATTAAGTTGCCAGACCATATACATGTTGGATATAATTTCGGAATACCAACAAACACGAGCTTTTCCTGTTTAGCTGAAACAATATTACTTTCACTCGCACGTTACCCAGATGATTTTTGTGTTGGAAACGTAACCTTGGAGCAAGTAAAATACGCAGAAACCCTGGCAAATCGTTATAACTTTTCACCTATACGTCATACCTGAAAAAAGTAAAAAGTAGAGAGTATGTTTTTTGATACCTATCCTTATTTGTTCCCATTTGTCACAGGAGTGTTCACATCCTTCGCTGGAGTAGTAATTTTATTTAGAGGTTGGAAGTTACCCCAAGCAAGATTTTTTGCGTTGTTTACATTTGCGCTCACTATGTGGTTATTTTTAACTACTTTCATGATTAATAACTGTGAGAATGCAGAATTTGCAGTGATGGTTGATAGGGTTATCTACTTTTTTGCTATTGCAGTGCCTGCAGTCATTTTTCATTTTTCTAGTATTTATTCAGAAAATAAGAAGAGAAAATCATTAGTGATATTGGCATACACTCTGATGGTGATTTTTTGGTTTTTTGTTTGGTCACCATATTTTATTGATGGATTGAATCATTTTTCGAATGGTTGTCATTCTCAGGCTAGGATATTGCATCATGTTTATTTAGTATATTTTGGTTTTTTTTCCACCATTGTATTATTTGACATCCTTACTCTCTTTCGAAACGAGACTTCTCATCCAAAACGAATACAACATATACTCATATTTTTTGTTCTCTTTGCAAATGAATTAGTTGCAATAAGTGGATTTCTTCCTGCCTATAATGTAAATAGTTCTTTAGTTACCTATTCTTTAAGTTTCTTTGCTACAACAATTCTTATGTACGCGATGTTTCGACACAACTTGTTCGAGCTAAAAGTGGTAGCAATGAATGTTTTTATAGGACTTGTTGTTGTTGCGTCTTTTATACAGGTTTTTATTGCTGATACACCTGTTTTGCAAGTAGTTAATGGTCTTGTTTTTATTGTAATTGTTTTTCTTGGTTTTCTGGTCACAAAAAATGTTCGAGAGGAAATTCAGAGCAGGCAAAAAGGAGAAAAACTTGCGCGCTATTTGGCAAATGCAAATGCTCGATTACGTGAACTCGACAAACAAAAAACCGATTTTGTTTCTATAGCCTCACATCAGTTGCGGAGCCCGATAGCTGCAATAAAAGGATATGCTTCTCTCGTGAGCGACGGCACGTATGGTGAAGTGCCTGCGACTCTATTCGAACCAATACACCGAATTCTTGAATCAGGCCAACGAATCGGTATCATGGTGGACGACTTCCTCAATATTACACGAATTGAGCAAGGTCGTATGATATACAACATGGTTCCGCAAAATATTTGCAAAATACTTGAAACAGTTATCGAGGAACTTCGTGTCGTAGCGGAAGAAAAAGGTCTTTCGCTACACATGACGTGTGATAATAAAAAAAATTATCTTGTGAAAGTTGACGAAGGAAAAATGAAACAAATTTTTTCAAACCTCATTGATAATTCAATTAAGTATACGCAGACAGGGTCAATAATGATTTCAGTTACAACTTTGGATCCGGAACATAAAATGCTGGTTAAAATTAAAGATACGGGAATAGGAATAGCATCAGAAGAAATTCAAAACTTGTTCCAAAAGTTTAACCGTGCATCAAATGCAAATGATGCAAATGTGCTAGGTACAGGTCTGGGGCTCTACATTGCCAGAGAAATCATGAAGGCGCATGAGGGCTGGATAAACGTTGAGTCGGAAGGGGTGGGGAAGGGTAGTACATTTACTGTTGAGCTCCCTGTCTGCGAAGAAAAATCTGTTCCGTCCAAAGAGGAGAAGCATAATTAGCAAAGGACTCTGAGCTTTGCTATAGTGTTCTGTATGGAAACAAAAAAAAGACTATTATCTGGTGTAAAGCCAACAGGAAGGCCTCACTTAGGCAATTATCTTGGTGCAATGCGTCAGTTTGTTGACCTTGCAAAGTCACATGAGAGTTTTGTTTTTATTGCTGATTATCATGCATTAAACAGTATACACGACGCAAATCAGATGCGGCAAAACACTATTGATTTGATACTCGACTATTTAGCCATAGGTCTTGACCCGAAGGAAGTAGTTTTGTTCAAGCAGTCAGACCTTGCTGAACACACTGAGCTTTGCTGGATATTCAACACATTTACAACAATGCCGTACCTTATGCGTGCTCATGCCTACAAAGACGCACAAGCAAAGAATAAAGAAATAAACGTTGGAACGTTTGATTACCCAATGCTTATGGCTGCGGATATATTGCTCTATGAACCCGACATCGTTCCTGTTGGTGCCGACCAAAAGCAGCATGTGGAATATGCACGCGATACTGCAGAAAAATTTAACTCTCTCTTTGGTGCTACGTTCAAACTTCCCGAACCCTACATCCCTAAAGAAATTGCGATAATTCCTGGTGTCGACGGACAAAAAATGAGCAAGAGTTACAACAACACTATTCCGCTTTTTGCTGACGATGACGTCATTAGAAAAGCCACTATGTCTATTGTCACAGACAGCCTTGGTGTTGAAGAGTCCAAAGATCCCGAGAAGTGCAATATATTTGCACTTCATAAGCACTTTAGCAAAGACATGCTTGCTGACATTGAGAAACGCTACAGAGAGGGAGGTATTGGTTACAAGGAGAGTAAGGAGATACTTGCAGACAATATCTTGAAGTTCGTCACACCTATGCGTGAACTTCGCTCCGAACTATCAAAAGAGAAGGGTTTGATAGAAAAAGTGCTGGAACAAGGACGTGAGAAAGCACATGCTGTAGCATCTGCAAAAATGCAAGACGTAAAGAAAAAAATTGGAGTACTGGTGTAATTTTAAAAGATAAATATTTACCTATGAATGAACGAACATTAATAGATGACCTTCACGGAAGTGTGGACCAAGAAATTACCGTCAAAGGATTGATTGATGTCCGTCGTGATCATGGAAAACTTATTTTTTTAGACATACGAGATAGATCGGGTTTTGTGCAAGCTGTTGTGTTGCCAAATCATACTGAAGCACTTACTGTCGCACAAATGTTGAAACCCGAAAGCTCTGTTTCAGTGAAAGCGAAGGTCAACAAACGACCGGAAAAAATGGTAAACAAAGAACAACCAAACGGTGACATAGAACTTGAACTCCTTAATATAGAAATCCTCTCACTCGGTGGGGAACTGCCATTCGAGAAAGATGCTGATATCAACCTTGATACCAGCCTCGACAACCGACCGTTTACCCTTAGAAACACTAGGAATAGAGCCATTTTTAAGGTACAACATGAGATACTACAAGCCTACCGTTCATTTTTGGTCAGCAAAGATTTTACTGAGTTTGAGGCACCAAAAATAGTTGGAGATGATGCAGAAGGTGGTGGAAATATTTTTCGTGTCGAATACTTTAAAGATCGTTGGGCATATCTTGCTACAAGTCCACAGCTCTATAAACAGATAATGGTGGGAGTGTTTGAGCGAGTATTCTCTATCGGGAACGTGTTCCGCGCAGAACTACACTCTACCAGTCGTCACATAAACGAGTATACCTCACTCGACGTCGAGATGGGCTTCATCAAAGATCATACCGACATCATGCGTCTTGAGGAAGAATTTATGCAACACCTCTACACCGCACTTGAGAAAAATTGCAAGACAGAACTCGCAATATTTAAAGCTGAGCTCCCAATGTTGCCAGTAGGTTCTTTTCCTTCAATGAAACTGAGAGAAGCCCTAGCACTCATCGCAAAGGAAACAGGTGAAGACTGCGTTAACGAGCCAGACTTGGCACCTGAACATGAACGATGGTTGTCGAAGTATGCACAAGAGCATTTTAAGAGTGACTACATTTTTATCACGCACTATCCTGTTACCAAGCGACCATTCTATACCTACGAAGATGAAAATGACAAAGGGTATACCAAGAGCTTCGACCTTCTCTTCCGAGGAGTTGAAATCACTACCGGAGGTCAACGTATACATAAGTATGATGAACTGGTAGAAAAAATGAAAGCAAAGAATCTTGTTCCAGAAAATTTCTCTTTCTATCTCCAGATTTTCAAGAGTGGTATGCCGCCACATGGCGGATGGGGTATGGGACTAGAACGACTTACACAGAAGATACTTGGTCTTGAAAACGTGAAAGAAGCAACACTTTTCCCTCGTGAGATTAATCGTATCGATACACTCTTGTCGGAATAATAACTAGAATTTCTCAACAGAAATCATATATAGACATTACACGCCTTTGTGTTTATGCATGATATACTACGCCTGTGGAAGAGTATCAGATACGAACAAAAGTCTTTGATGGGCCGTTGGATATGTTGCTCGCGCTTATTGAAAAGCGGAAGCTTTTGATAAATGATATCTCTCTTGCGGAAGTCACTGACGATTACTTAAAACATTTGGAACGTCTCGCAGAGGTACCCTTGGCTGAAGTAGCGCAGTTTGTTCTGGTGGGTGCCACGTTACTCCTTATCAAATCAAAATCTCTCTTGCCTGTACTTTCATTCACACCTGAAGAACAGGATTCTATTGCAGACTTGGAAATAAGGTTAAAAATCTTTGACACGTATAAAAAAATATCGAGAGGACTGGTAGAGCTCTATGGTACACATACAATGTATTCTAGACATGCCGTGCGAAGAAGAAGGGTTGAATTTTCACCCGATGCAACCATGACCTTAGAAAATATTACTTTGGCAATGGGAGGTGTTCTTGCAAATTTACCTAAATTTAAACCAGCACTTACAAAAACCGTTGTACAGAAAGTAGTTTCTCTTGAAGAAATGATGGATAGATTGAGTAAGCGTATAAACGATGGTATGAAAGTATCTTTCAGACAATTTTCTGGAGGAGCATCTGAGGGCAAGCTTAATGTCATTGTTTCATTTCTGGCTATGCTAGAATTGGTACATCAAGGAATAATCCGTGTAGAACAACATGAATCTTTTTCAGATATTCATATGCATACCGACAAGGTGCAGGTACCACGATATGGGTGATTGTTAGTATTTTTTTTAATTCATTGTATTGTACAATAAACAACCATGGCACTTGAACAAAAACTTGAAGCAGTACTCTTTTATAAAGGAGAGTCAGAAACAAAAACCAAGCTTGCTAAGCTACTAGGTGTGACTCCTGAAGAGATTGAAGAAGCGGCTGTCAAACTTGGCACAACACTTTCTTCCCGCGGTATCCGACTTTTACGAGTACAGGATCAGCTGGAACTAGTAACTGCTCCAGAGGCGAGTGAAGCAGTTAATAATGTACGGAAGGAAGAACTTGTTCGAGATCTGGGGAAAGCAGGCTCAGAAACTCTAGCGGTCGTCCTGTATAGAGGTCCAGTTTCGCGTGCAGATATAGACTATATTCGTGGCGTTAATTGCGCATTTATACTTCGAAATCTGCAAGTGCGTGGGCTTGTACAGCGTATTTCAAACCCAAATAACACTCGTTCATTCCTGTATGAGGCAACACCAGACTTGCTTAAGCATCTAGGGGTTACGGAGATTACAGGTTTGCCTGACTACCAAGCCATGCGAGAAGAACTGGAAAAATTTGAATCAGAAATACAAAAGTTGGAACAGTCTGAACTTGTGGTTGAGCAAAAAACAAACATATGATACACACTGAAAACAATATTCCGGAAGGTGACACCAAACTTGATCATACCCTCTACATACCCGCGCGTGCTGAAAATGAGACCGTGAAGTATGAAGGCAATCATGTTAAAGAAAAAATTTTTGCCATGATAGGTGCCTTTGCTGTTACCGGTCTTGTGGCAGTGAGTGCTGTCGCATATTGGCAACCGAAAGAAAAAAAAGAAGTGACCGCAGTAGTTCCTGTACTTATAGAAAACGTTCCCAAGCCACCAGATACAGTTAATCCGTTTCAAACACTGGACATTGAAGCAAAGTCCGCGGTTGTGTATGACATTTATCAGAACACTGTGCTGTACGGACTGCGTGAGCAAGAACAGATGCCTCTCGCCTCACTTACCAAACTTATGACAGCTTTGGTGGCAACAGAAACTCTTGATCAACAAAAAAACATAGCAATTTCGCAATTTGCATTGGAAACTGAAGGTGATTCAGGTTTCCTTGTAAACGAGTCATGGAACATTCGCGATCTTATTTCCTTTACGATGGTTACTAGCTCCAATGATGGCGCGGATGCACTTGCTGCTGCGGCAGGTTCTCTGTTTGAGTCCACTCCATCAACCTCACCTGAGTATGCCAAAGTGGATGCTTTTGTAAAAAAGATGAACAGTAGGGCGCATGAGCTTGGATTGCAAAATACTACGTATGTGAATGCCACAGGTCTCGATGAAGGGTATCGTAACGGAGGTGTAGGTACAGCACAAGATATGTCGACACTAATGACGTATATTTGGGAACATGAGCCACAAGCTATTCTACATACTGACATGTATAGTCATGAGTATGTTTCTTCAGATGGATTTCTTCACTCTGCCTTGAACACCAATGAGTATGTCAATACTATTCCTGGACTTCAGGGGAGTAAAACAGGCTACACTGATTTGGCAGGGGGAAATCTTGCAATTGTATATGATGCCGGACTGAATCATCCGATTGTTATTGTGGTCTTAGGCTCAAGTCGTGAAGGACGATTTTCAGATGTGGATACGCTTGTGGATGCTACCTATGAATACATTGCAAGTGGATGGTATGAGTATGATTTGCTTACTGCTGGAAGTACCTCGAAGATTTAATAAGAACAAGTCGAACTGTATCCATTTGCGTAAGTACAATAGAGGGTCTCCTAAGTAAGTTCAATTTTAAATCTAGAAGAGCTTGTGGGAGTGAAACCACAAGCTCTTAGTTTGTGACCTAGTTTTTGGTAGGCCATAGGTATTCCTTTGTTTCGTCGAGAAGCCTATGTATCATAGATATCTTCTCTGGGTCTTCTGTGTGCCTCAGGATTCGCTCAAGGTTGTCACGCTGTACCAAAAGAAGCATGGCTATGTAAGTATCGAATTCCCTTGTCGATTCACCCATTTCCGCGAGACGTCGTATACCGTATTGGATAGCATCGACATTGACCAGACGAATACCCAATACCTTGTCGTGAGGTGTAGCGTATTCTACTGACCTAATGATTTTACGAAAGAGTAAAGGTGCTTTGTTTACTTCAGGTTTAGTAGCCATAGGTTACTCCCGCGGTTAATTTGATTTGGGCTTCTTGAAGCGTAGTATCTAAAAACGTAGTATATCCCAAATATATAATTTGAAAAGGATTTTTTCCACCTAGTATAAGTAAGGAACAGTGAAGCGAATTAATACCATACCCAACTAACCGTTTCTCGGTAGGCGCCATTGCGAGCCCGCAGGCGTGGCAATCCATGGCGTTAGAAATACAAAACAGTTAATTGATGATGATGTAAATACTCCGCTAGTAAGTTCCACTTTTTGAGGATTTGTGTAAGTAGGTGTTGTGGAGGGTGTGATAGAGTGAAAATAAGTACTTTTGTCTTGATTCACTTTTTGATATTTTTGTTTAAGTTGCTTTTGGGGTGGATGTTTGGGGAGTGAGGGTACTTTTAATAATACATTTTTTGATAAAAAATTAACCTCATCAAAACACGATGAGGTTAATTAAGTTCCTGAGTAGAGTTTTAATCACACCACTCATAGAATTCGGTTTCAAGAAGGATCCTATAGAGATCTTTTGCAGAAAGAGTATGCAGTTTATTACCTACACCCATCAAATGTCGTTCAGTAAATTTATATCCAATACTCATATAGAACTTGGCTTGAAATGCCATTTGAAGAAGATCTGCATCTTTGACAATTTTTGCACGGACACTTTCACCTTTTTCAAAATCATCAAAACATTCTTGCATACCAGAACTGACTGATGAAGGGAGTCTGGATATAAAATCTTTGAATGCTTGTCGCTCACCTGCCTTCTTGTCAAAATACCTTTTGTTTAATTTGTTTGCATCACCAGTTCTTGGTTCGGCATTATCGTGAAAAAGTGCTTCACATACAACTGGTCCAGGATTCTGACCTTCCAGCATAGCAAGTATGAATGCAATCTGAGTTACAAAACAGGTATGTTCTGCATCATTCTCAACCATACCGTGTCGTAAACCTGCGCGTTGCCATCCTGAGCGTGGGGTTCGGTTCATTTCAAACATCTCAAAAATTGCGTTGACGATATCTTTTGTGGACATAAGGGTTCTCCTTTTTGAAGAGTGAGGGTTATGAATCGACGATGTAATTTCTGATTTGAAATGTACAGTAATTATCTTAAATGTAAAATAGTCCTGTTTTATAATCTTTTAGTAGATTCAGTTAATACAAAGTGCGAACAAAAAGACTTGTTCGTACACCTAAAACTTGATTTTACGCAGCTTATAAGAGTGTGCGGGCTTGCAGTTATG
>Ga0076132_115_pt1 | contig 13964 bp, 10 predicted proteins | sample RifGroC2_FD_67718 | JGI IMG/M metagenome (GOLD analysis project Ga0076132, IMG submission 67718) | Parcubacteria bacterium GW2011_GWC2_42_11
AAAAGTATTTACCCCGATTTTAAATGAATCTCGTTTTTCCATAACCTTACAATACCAAAGTTCGATACTACCTAACAAGCACTTCACCACCCTCACTCTTTTACTCTAAACTCTCGGCACCCATCTCTTTTAGGACTTACGCAAACGGATGGAGTTCGAGGCGCACAAGCAAAATACTACGAGGCGTATGAATAGTACGGTGAGGAGTATTTTGCGCAGTGCAACGAAGAAATCCGCCGTTTACGTACGTCCTAATCAAAGAGTCCTTTGGGTCGGTAAGTTAGTGCCTCAAGAATATGTGCATCGTGAATCTTTTCAGAGGCTTCAAGGTCAGCGATAGTTCGCGCTAGTTTTATGGTTCGGTGGTAACTTCGTGGAGAAAGCTTCAAGGTTTTTGCAGCCTGCTCCAGAATACCCTCCGCGCTATCTTCAAGCAGTGCTTGGGTATCTATATCGCGTACGGACATGTCAGCATTTGTGGTAGTAGTCGTGTTGAATCGTTTCTGCTGACGTGTACGCGCCTCAGCAACTTTCTCTCGTATCGACACCGATTCGCGTATTTGCTCACCTTTTCGCGAACGAAGTTTCTCATGCTCAAGATGTGCTACCTCTATCCACATATCGATACGGTCGATGACAGGGCCGGATATCTTTTTCTTGAGTCGTTCTTTATCAAGCTCATTGATGCGCACCTCCCCACGTTCTCGCGTCGGGTTCAGGGCCGCAATTAAAATAAAGTTTGCTGGAAATGCTACTGAACCCTTCGCCCGTGACACGGACACCATCTTGTCCTCTAGAGGTTCGCGGAGTGCATCAACCACCCGACGTTCAAACTCGGGAAACTCATCAAGAAAGAGCACTCCACGATGCGCAAGCGTCACCTCTCCTGGGCGAGGAATAGAACCACCCCCAACAATAGCAACATGCGAGGCTGTGTGGTGTGGAGAACGAAACGGTGGTGTAGTGATGACGGTACCGTCTTTCAGCGTGCCACTTACGGAATGAATAGCAGTTGTTTCAAGTGATTCCTCAAACGAGAGGGGTGGAAGGATACCACGAAGCGCACGTGCGAGCATGGTCTTTCCCGTCCCTGGTGGTCCATAGAGGACGATGTTGTGTCTTCCTGCTGCTGCAATAAGTAGCCCTCGTTTTGCGGTTTCCTGTCCTCGAATGTCACCAAAATCGGTAAAGTTTTCATCGATTACCTCCTCAGGAATAGTTTGTTGTTGTGGGGTGAGGTATACCCTTTCTCCTTGTGTTGCCTCATTGAAGTGACGCGTCACCTGTGTAAGCGCAGCATTTTCACGCGGGACCACGACCGTATGAAAGCCGTTATTTTTGGCAAAGCGTACGAGCGAGAGTACTCCGTGTATGGGGCGCAGGTCACCCTGAAGAGACAGTTCACCCAGAAACAGAATATGTTTTGTAGTAAAAGTGATGTCACCCGACGCCAAGAGGTATGCGAGTGCTATTGCAAGGTCAAAACGAGTCCCTTCTTTTTTCAAATCAGCGGGAGCCAAGGAAACAAGCACTCGTTTGTTGCTGTGCTTAGGAGAATCAAAACCGGAATTTTTTATGGAAATAGCCACACGCTCTCTTGACTCGTCTACAGCTTTATCAGGTAATCCGACAATCGAAAAGGAATGCAGACCTTTTGACAGGTCTGCTTCAACAGTAACAAGTGATGCATCAAGATACACTGGTTGGGCACTGTATACTTTAGCAAAACTCATGCTTGGTTTCTGTTACATTTTTTCTTGTCCAACATGCTCCATGCATGTTCGTGCAGCAGGGTTAGCTTGAAGACGGTCTTCTTCAATAGGTTTATCATCAATCTCACACATGCCATAGGTACTATTTTCTATTTTTCCTAAAGCACGTACCACGTTGTTGTATCGTACGGTAAGTTCATTGAGAATAATTGAATCAATCTGGACCTCTTCGCTACGGTCGGCAACCTCATTTTCATCAGCTCCCATTATGTCCATTTCTGGATTTTTAACATCCCAACTTGATGGGTCCTCTATATTTTGGATGCCTAGTTTTGACAACTCTTTTCTTAAATTTTCAAACTCCTCATCTAATACCTTTTTATATTTTGTATAATCGTTCATGTTCTAAAGTGTACTAGCCTCTATATGTGCATGCAAGCCCGCACACACACAAAGACCTTGTACGTAAAACACCACCTTAACGAGGTGGCGTTTTACGTACGCGCTTCGCGCAAGGTCTTTGTATGTGTGCGGGCAAGCCCCTACTAGAGCAAAGCCCTGTACTAGAGCTGAGCTTCAGTACAGAGCAAAGCTTCAGTACAGGGCTCGACTATGGGTCGAGTGCGCGAAGCGTATCGTCAATTTCTACTACGGGGCAAGCCCTCACTGAAGCTAGTATGGGCGTGCATCCATACGTTCCAAGAGTGTGCGCATGGTAGTTTCGTTTGTGGTAATAATAAGAGTTGTTTCATCAGGTATAGCCCATATGAGCACTGCATCTCCTGCGGCGTTTCTAATACCACGTGTTTGTGTGTTGGCAATAACAATATCCTCAAAGAGTTCAGGTGGTGGTCTAGTTGTCACCACAGAAGCTGTACCTGTGGCGTTTGTGGTAGTGGTAACAGTTTGCCTTGTTTTTACAGGGGTTCCAAACAAAGGAGAAAGGTCATCCTGTATCGTACTTTCCCATTCAAACATACTTTTAAAAGTAATGTCGTAGTGCGTTGCTGTAAAAATAAAGAAAGGCTCGTTTTTTGTAAGTTCGTGCACACCAAACATCATAGTGTCGGTTAAGTCACGCACAAGGCTTCCTGGAGCATGCGATTCTATTTTTTGCAAAAAGAGTGAGGTGGAGACAAATGATTTTTTTTCAGTTGTTTCGTCCACATTTTTACGTTCAGTTAATTGTATTTGTGTAATTGAACCGAGACTTGTGTGCAATGAATCACGCAACCTAAACAGTCCAGTCATTATCTGGTCTCTTGATTGGGAGGTCAAGTCATATGAAATTATTTCGTTAATAGGAATTTGTTCAAGTTCACTATCAGTTTCTGAGTTGGTCATAAGTCGGAAAAAAAGAAACGCACCAATGGCGATTGCTGCTATCACAAGTATCATACTGGCACCAATAAAGACGTATGACCATGACGATTCAACTGGACGTGGTGCTCGTCGAACTGTTTCACCGCTACCACGGCGTTTCTCTTCAGCAGAAATCATATCTACAACAGAGGTGCGATTTCGTGTTACCGTTTGCTCAACATCTTGGCGAAAAGTACGTATCATAGGGATGGATGACTCAACTGGTTTAAATGATGGTTTTGGTACATCCTTCTCCAGTGCGCCAGGTATTATTTTCTGCGTCGCTTCAGATACGGGAGGTTCTGCGATAGGTGTTTCCTTTTTTCCCTCCTGTATCGGTGTTTCAGTTTTTGGATTACCCATGTCATGGAGACGTTCAGCAACTCCAGCAAGCACTTGCGCGTGTTTTGATGATGGACGAGGGCGATTTTGGGTGTCGTGTTGCAAATCATTTTTTGCTTCGGACATAGACGAAGCAAAAGAAGAATCAAGTACTTTTTTGTTGCTTGATTCCAGAGGGTGTTGGCTGTTCGTTGCTTGGGATACCTCTTCTTTATGCGCACGTTCTCGCAGTGCAGAAAGGTTAGAAAGACCGTCAGATTTCTTCGGTTCCTCATGAGGAGATGTTTCTTTTGGTGATAGTTTTGATAGAGGATCTGTTTCCGATTTTTGTATTTTTGTATTTCCTGCAATAAACTCATTTTTTGTTTGCTTATCCGATTCTTCAGAATGTGCTACAGGTAAAATGATATCTTTCAATGCGTCATTATTTTTTGCATTGTCTACTATCTCGCGTACGTCAGAAACAAGTGGCTTTTGAGGGAATGTTGATTGAGAAAAGTTTTTTTGTTCAACTGGTTCAGTTTTTGTTTCAATTTTTTCTTTTTCAAATACCGGTGGTTTAGGAGTGATAGGTTTAGGTTTGTACGGCACCCTTGGTTTGGCAGCATCTTGTTCCCAAATGTCGAGTGGGTCGGGAACTGGAATTCTTGGTACTATTTCTTGAGGTATGGGCGCTTCTTCTACAATTCCTGTTTCTTCAAAAACTTCAGTAGGTTGCGGTATTTTTTCTTGTTGTACGTCTTGTGCTTCTTCTGAAGCAAGTTTTTTTTCTACTAAGGAGTAGAGGTTTGCCAAATCATCAGCCTCTTCAACTAGGGCTTTCTCTTGGAAATCCACAGGCGGTGCCTCCACTGGAATAGGACTTTCTACAGGGCTTAGTGATTCCTTTATCAAATCCTCTTCAACAGAAGATGTGTGTTCATCTGCGACAAATGAATTGATCGCCTCAGACTCTTGTTTTTGCGGTATTTTTGGTGCAGGTACCTGCACTTTTACTTCGGTTGCAATTTTCTTTTCTTGGACCTTCGGTATCTCTGCTGAAACAACAACCTTTTTCTCTAAAACCGTATCAGTCTTTGGTATTTCTGGAGTAACAACAATTTTTTCCTGAGCCGTATTAAAAGTTTTTGGTACAGGGAGAGGTGTAGTCTTTGCGTCCAGTATTGTTTCTTGTATTGCTACAGGCGGGATTTCGCGTTTAACCTCCTTCTCATTCTTTGGACTTGTAGATGGAACGGCATCTTTTTTTTCAGAGGCATCTAACACAATGGGCTGTTGGCCTTTGGGGGTAATGACGGCTGCGAGGATGTCTTCTTCTGTAACCTGGGCTGGTACCTTATTTGGTGGTAGTGGGGGAGCTGTAGGATTTGTTTTTTGTGCTGTAGGAGAATTTGCATCTGAAACATCCTTCCCTTCCTCTGGTTCTTCAGAATCTCCTAAAACATCCTTGAGGTGTAAGATGGGCACTCTATACGATTTTGGATCGTTATCCATATAGTAGATATTGTACTATGTTCGGGCCCTGTAAAACCAATTCTTAAAAATAACCTACTTTGTGGAGCAGGTTATTTTTATTTTACTGACGTGAGTTGCTGTTTCTATTTTGTGTTGTTGGTTGTATCCCTTTCCGTTCTGCAAATTGTGGGTCTGTCGCTTTGATAGAAAGATTGATTCTTCCCTTTTCATCTACTTCCTTCACCGCTACTTTTACAATCTCACCTTCTTTAAGCACATCGCGAATTCTCTCAATACGGAACGGGGCAATTTCAGACACATGAACCATACCTTCAGCATTTGTACCTATTTTTACAAACGCACCGAAGTCTAAAATTCGTGTCACCTCACCTTCGTACACTTCCCCGGGGAGGTATACATGCACCAAAGCTTCGATAAGAGCGAGCGCCTTCTCTGCACTGCCGTTTTTACCTGTGATAAATATAGAACCGTCATCTTCTATGGTAATATCCTCAACACCTGAAGCTTCTTTAATACCATTGATAGTCTTTCCTCCTCCGCCGATAACAAGACCTATTTGATCTACCTTTACCTTGAAGGTTAAAATTTTCGGTGCTCGTGGTGATATGTCTTTTCGTGGTTCTTTGATTTCTGCTTCTATCACATCAAGTATTTGCATACGAGCCTTCCGTGCTCCTTCGAGGGCCTCTATAAGGATAGGTACTGGTATACCTCCTGCTTTGATATCCATTTGTATTGCGGTAACTCCTTCCCTTGTACCAGCAACTTTGAAGTCCATGTGTCCGTGGTGGTCCTCTGGACCTTGAATGTCAGTAAGTACTTTGTGGGCACCTTCGTAGAGCATGAGTCCCATAGCTATTCCAGCAACTGGGCGTTTGATGGGCACACCTCCATCCATGAGAGCGAGGGTTGATGCGCATACAGCTCCTTGTGAGGTAGAGCCATTGCTTGCCATGCACTCGCTTACAAGACGAATAGTATACGGAAAGACATCCTTGCTTGGAAGCACAGCCTCAAGTGCCTTTTCTGCAAGTGCACCATGGCCAATAGCTCGTCTATTGAAACCTCCCATACGCCCCGCCTCGCCGACTGAGTATGGTGGGAAGTTATAGTGGTGCATAAAGCGTTTTTGAGAATCAGGTTTTTCTATTGAATCAACTATTAAGCTGTCCCCTGGTCCACCAAGAGTGAGAGCAGTAAGTACATGAGTACCTCCTCGATAAAAGATTCCCGTACCGTGTATGAGTTCACTGACACCTCCTGCTTGCGCATAGAGATTGCGAAGCTCATCCATTTTTCTTCCATCCCCTCTTTTATCTTCAAGCACTGCGCCTTTTTGCATCACCTCATCAAGATGTTCTTCAAAAATGTCTGCAGCAAGTTTCTTGTTCTCGTCAGGGAACTTTTCAGCAAAAAGAGTTACCCATATATCCTTGAGGAGGTTGATGCTCTTGTACCCAGCCTCATTTGAAAAAACATGAGCTGGTAGCTGAGGTGCTATTTCCTTTTTGAAAAGCAATTCAATGTCTGGATTAACCTCTTTTTTGCTTAGAACATGCTTTTCGACACCTATTGCAGCGATAATTTCTTTTTGCCACGCCTCGATTTCGTTGTTGATTGCAACAGCTCGCTCAAATGCTTGAGCAAGAGCTTCCTCCTTTGCCTCAGAGGCACCAGTCTCTACCATGTTTATTGTTCCCTCCTTTCCACAGGCAAGAAGGTCAAAATGGTAGTCTGCATGCGCGCGTTCTGTATAGGTAGGATTTATAATTAACTCACCATTGCACTTACCAATGCGTGTAGCACTTACCGGTCCATTCCATGGTATGTTAGAAACAGAGAGTGCAAGTGATGTTGCAATAACACCCATTACGTCAGGGTCCTCTTCGTCGATAGCCAGCACCGTTGCAACTATTTGCACGGCGTTTCTCGATGATTGGTCAAAAAGTGGTCGAATAGTACGGTCGATTACTCTGCCTGAGAGTACTGCGTCATCGGTTGGCTTGCCTTCCCGGCGCATAAAACGAGAACCGAGTATTTTTCCCACAGCGTAATTTTTCTCTTCGTAATCCACTGTAAGTGGGAAGTAATCTATATCGTTTCGCTCTGTGCCCATGACAGCTGTTGCAAACACAACGCTTTTGCCATAGTGAAGCATAACCGATCCACTTGCCTGATCTGCAAGATCACTAAACTCGGCGGTCATTGCTTTCCCACCGACTATTGTCGAAAACGTCTTTTTTATCATTATATTTAGGCTCGGAATCGGATTGAAGATCTGAAAAAGACATCTACTACTAGTTGTCTCTCTCCAGCTCTTTATCCGCCTCCGAACGATTATTTAATATGCTTGGACTATACCAAACACTGCGGTTTTTAGCAAAAAACAGTACGAGCCCTGAGTATGAAGCCTGGAGTATTGAGTAAAAAACTAGCCATAGGCTAGTTTTTTACAATGCTTTTTACTCTCGGCTCTCGGCTCTTTACTCTAGGCTAGGCGTTTCGCACTTCCCCAATTCCCTTTGGAATCACTGTTTGTTTTTCCGTGTGAGCCACCAGAACTTTTTATGGTGTAGCGCTTGATGTTGTCATCCATATCGACAAAATCATCAACCGCATCTTTGAGTCTACTTGAACTTGAGCGTCCAAATGAAATAACCTCTACTTGGCATCCACTTGTTGTTTTTAGGTACTCAACAGCAGGGACAAAGTCACCATCTCCGGTAGCTAGTACAACAGCATCAAGTTTCGGACCCATCTTGATAGCGTCAATAGCCATCCCGACGTCCCAGTCTGCCTTCTTCGCGCCACCAGCAAATACCTGAAGATCTTTCGTCTTTGCTTCAATGCCTATTTTTGAGAGAGCCTCAAAAAATCCTTGTTCTTCACCACTTTCTGTGGTTACGACGTACGCGATAGCTCGGACCAGGATTCGATCAGCAACTGCATCTTTTAAAACATTAACGAAGTTTACTTTTGCGTGATATAGGTTTTTTGCACTATGGTATAGGTTTTGCGTATCAATAAATACAGCGACGCGTTGCGCTTTGTGTTTTACAACTGACATATAATAGATATTAAAATTAGTAAGCTCCTGTGAACTTTTGAGAAATTACTCTCATGTATAAAAATGCCTTACCTACGTACAAGTATACGTCGGTATACACACAAAACAAAGAGAAGACATCAAGTCCTATACTATTTCTTAAGATCTAATTTCTTCAGAAGTGCGTTATAAGAACGTTTGTTTTTTTTCTCCAAATACTTAAGATGAGCACGACGATCAGCAACCATTCCGAGAAGTCCACGGCGTGAATGAAGGTCCTTAGGTTGTTTCTTCAAGTGCGAAGCAAGCTCCTCGATTTTTCGGGTCAATAAACTTACCTGTACTTCAGGCGAGCCAGTATCCGTATCATGTCGTGCTACGTTCTTTATGGCGTTCTGCTTCTTTCGGTGTGTTAACATATATTTATACTCTAGCACATGTTAAGAGATATTGCAAGTTTTTTGGATGGCTTATTTCCTGCTTATTTTTGCATGCAGCCTAAACAGGCTTCAATTAATAATAAAAAAAGAGCTCCATAAGAACCAAGGAGTCTTTATATATATAACTGTGTTGTGAATCAAATGACCCAACTGTCTAGGAGTATAGACGAACAACAATAGAAGTCAACACAAAAAATATAAGACAAATACTCACTACTTTGATTTTATTTTGGCACAAATTGTGCGACACTTACGGTATGGCGCAGAAAACAAAGCTTATATATTTAAAAGAAAAGTTTTTACATTCTTTGGAGACAGAGCAAGGGAAAAGTAAAAAAACGGTTGAAAATTATACTCGATATATAGACAGGTTTTTGTCGGATACACACGTCATCCGTCCAGATGACATCACCCTTAGTGTGGTCGAAGCGTATCGTGTGATGCTCAGTACATCGCAAAATGGTCGTAATGTGTTGAAAAGTAACACTCAAAACTATCACCTCACAGCGCTCAGAAGGTTCCTCGTGTACCTAGAGAGAGAGCACATATCTACACTGGCACCAAAAGAAATAAAGCTCACGCCAGTACCTATTTCCATAGCACCAAATATGACAGGAGATGAGGTAGAGGGTCTGTTACAAGCACCGCAAGGTAAAGACATAAAAAGCCTACGAGATTGCGCAATACTTCACCTACTTTTTTCAACAGGAGTGCGTGTATCAGAGCTTTGCGCGCTCAATGCCAATATTGATATGGCTAGTGATACACTCCTTGTGCAAGGAAAAGGTGCCAAACAACGTAGTGTGCAACTTTCAACTGAAGCAAAGGATGCGTTACACGCATTCCTTCACGCAAGAAGCGATACGAGTGAAGCTCTATTTGTAAATAACGGCAAACGTGTTTCATGTGCTGGTGAAACACGTTTGAGTGTTCGCTCAGTACAGAGAATAGTCAAGCAGTACGCCACACAGGCAGGTATCAAAATGACCGTGACACCACACACCCTTCGTCACGCACGTGCTCATGATCTTCTTGCACAAGGTGCCGATAGTACGTCTGTACAAACGATTCTTGGTCATGAAACAGCAACTTCACCTACAATCTATCAAAATCACACATAGTGTGTGCTATATGAGTTACTTGGTTGTATAAAAAACGAGGACCGTCATGCAGGCATGACGGTCCTATTTAATCTTTATCTTGACCAGTCCAAGTTCCTGGGGTCAAGACGGCTGCAATCTTTTGCTCGATCCTGCGGTACACCGTACCGTATATCAATTTCACGCTGACCGAGACACTCTTGATACCTTGCCTCAGCCATTTGGTGCTGCATCGCCCGTTCTTGTTCGGGCGAGTTTGAGGGTTGGTGTCCGTATCCGGAGTAGCCACTATTGTAGGAGGGTTGGATTCTTCGTTGCGGTTGACGTTGGTTAAGTGCCGCATCAAGTACAACTAATCCTGCGATAGCCCCAACAACTTCAAGTGGTTTCACATGGTGTCCCCGATGAGATCTGGGGTGTCTCGGTGGCGGGTTGTAGTGTCTGCGGGATTGGTACTCGTTCCCGCGGTAGTAGTTTCTGTCGTGGGCATATGACGCCTGACTGAAACCAACTACCAAGAACACGACAGCAATAAGTGTTGCAAGTATTTTCTTCATATCAACCTCCTCTGGTTGAAAGATTTTTTATAGAACCCTAGTTACTACATCTGGAAATATTATACCAGTTAATACATAAATGTCAACCAAATCGGTGGATAATTTGTGTCGGTTCAATCGACTATTGAGTTCACCTAGCGTACTATACTATCAATGAGAATAACGACATGGAACGTAAATGGTTTGCGTGCAGTGGTTCGAAAAGACCTTTTTGAGCCATTTTTTAAGGCAATTTCACCTGATATTGTTATACTGCAAGAAACAAAGGTAAAAGAGGAACAACTTCCGGAGGCCGTGCGTATCCTTCCCGGGTATCATGCATATTTTAATTCCTCGCTCACCCGCGCCGGCTACAGCGGTACAGGCTTGTATACCAAACAAAAACCCGTAGAAGTGACGTATGGAATAGGTAAATCAGCGTATGACCAAGAAGGTCGTATAATCACAGCATTTTATGACACTTTCACAGTATCTAACATCTATTTTCCTAACGGTGGGCAAGGTCCGGAAAGACTTGCGTACAAGCTAGAGTTTTATGAACACTTCCTTGAGTACGTAGAGATTTTGCGGAAGAAAAATCCCGTTATTTGGGGTGGAGACATAAATACAGCGCATGAGGAAATAGACCTTGCACGTCCAAAGGAAAATGAAAAGAACACAGGCTTCCTTCCTGAAGAACGAGCATGGCTCGATGAGGTAGTGGGCCTTGGTTGGATAGATACGTACCGACATTTTTACCCACACAAAACAGGCGCATATACCTATTGGGATATGAAAACAGCCGCGCGAGAAAGGAATGTAGGGTGGAGACTTGACTACTTGTTTGTGTCGCCTGATTTGTTGCCATCTCTACAGAAAGCGATTATCCACACTGAAATATACGGCTCAGATCATTGCCCCATGAGCCTTGATGTGAAAGGGTTGTTTTAACTTGCACAACGTTTAGATGGGGTGTGCTTATAAAGGACACTTATCCCCAGTTGTACACATGTATGTCCTTTACATGTCCTTGAGTACGAATATACTAGAACGTAGACCAGCGTGATGGTGATTCCAAAGAAATAGGTAGTACGTTCTTCGCGCGAAGATTCGTACCAAGAACGTACTACCTATCTCTGCGGAACAAGTTTGTTCTTTAGAAAAAATGTTCTTTCGAAGTATAAAAATCGGAAAAGTATTATGATAGTTCAAGAGTAGATGTTTCCACTCAAAAACTAAAAAATATTTAAAAAAAAGACACTCTACCAGAGAATATAGATATCAGAGTACTATAACCGAATACTACATGCTTCATACAACTGAATAAAGCAGCCCCAGCTCAAAAGCCACCCAGCCGCAACAAAAATGGATCTCCACCCATACGTTGCCCACTTGACAGATCGCAAAGAGCGCTTAACAAAGCCAAATTATCGACTTATGTCGAAAAAATAGCTTGAGCGTCCTTACGATCTGCCAAATGGAAAAGCAGGTGGCTTTTTTATTCTCGTTACTTAGGTAACGAGAAGTTAAAAGTTGAATGTTTAAAGTTAAAAGCAAAACCTACAGAGCAAAGCTCAGTAGGTTTTTTCTAATGTTACACGTGTAACATATTAGCTAAAAACAAGTATTTATAATGTGAAAACTGAACTTTTCATTACTTTCAACTTTGCACTTTTATATCCTTAAACTCCAAGTGCTACACATGTAACATACTAAAAAGCGCTAATTAGCGCTTTTTAGTAACTTTTCACTTTTAACATTAAACTTTCAACTTCCTAAACTTTATGTTTCTTCCGCAGTTCTTCAAGTTCCCTCTCCTCCTCTTCTGCTTTACGATTCTTCCCTTTCTTTCCAAGTAAAACTAGTTCCTCATCAGACAGCATAGAAAGAGCTACTGCACGACTTACAAGTATTTCCTCAGTATTTATACTTGGAGTATCCAATACCTCTTCCAGAAGCGCATGGAGTATGTTCCCTATTCTTGGTCCGGGCTTTTCATGTGTAACATCCATAATTCGTACCCCGTCAATTTTAAGCATGTCTACGGAAACAGGATCTCTCAGTGCTTCCTCGACCATGCTTTTGTACTTTCTAAATCTAAATGGCTGTTCTTTTGGCCTTCCTGAGCCAATACGATCACATATGCGGACATTAAGTAGGTCCCAAATATCGTCTGTCCCTACGTTTACAATCATTCTACGTACTGCTGAGAGAGAAATCTTGTCAGGATCGCTAAAGAACATGTGCCAACGTACCAATCTGACGACTTTTTCGACAGTTTCCTTAGGAAAACGAAGATCCTCTAAAGCTTTACGTGTTACACGTGAACCAATCACTTCATGTCCATAGAATGTATATTCATTCGTATTTTCAGCCTTCCTTTTGCTCATTGGTTTTCCTATATCATGGAAAAGTGCCGCAAGGCGTACTTCAAGGGAGTAGTTTTTATCAGCAGCATGTTGCAGGGCACGAAGGAGGTGCTCAAAAACAGTGTAAATATGAGAATGATTCTGGGTGATACCTATACCTGACGTGAGGTCGGGGAGTACGAAATCTAGCAATCCTGTTTGTTTCATGTGTAACAATGCCTCCATAGGGTAGGGGGACATGATGGTTTTTATCAACTCATCGCGAATGCGCTCTTTTGATATTTTCTCAAGCAAATGAGCGTTTTTTGATAAAGCTTCAAATGTTTTCTGTTCTATACCAAATCCCAGCTCAGCACCAAGGCGAATAGCACGAAGCATGCGAAGCGCATCTTCTTGAAATCGTTCGTCGGCATCACCCACTGCGCGGAGTTGCTTAGTCTCCAAATCCTCGTGTCCTTTATACGGGTCAACAACATGTCCTTTATCAAGGTCAAGTGCCAGCGCGTTTATAGTGAAGTCTCTGCGAGCAAGATCTTCTTCAAGTGTGACACCAAACTCAACCGTGTCGGGACGTCTACTGTCTGAGTAGATCCCGTCTGTGCGGTAGGGAGTTACTTCTACTACTTTTAGTGTTTGGTTGTCAGTTTCTCCGTTCACAACTCCCACAGTTCCAAAGTCATTGTTGTAGTATGTGTCCTCAAAAAGTGCTTGTATTTGGTCTGGGTGCGCATTAGTGGTAATGTCCCAATCTTTTGGTGCTTTCCCTAAAATAAGGTCGCGAACACAGCCACCTACCATATATGCTTCATATCCAGCCTCTTTAAGAGCGGATGTTACACGTGTAACCTCTGGGGGGATTGAGTAGTTTGCACTTTCCATAGCGCAATACTATCGCATTTTTATTGTTTTTCCTATACAATGCACACATTGCGCCCGTAGTGAAATGGATATCACTCCGGTCTTCGGAACCGTCATTCCAGGTTCGAGTCCTGGCGGGCGCACAAATAGTAAAATCCCCTTTCGGGGATTTTACTATTTGTGCGCCCGAACAAGACACTTGCGTGTCTTGTGTCCAGGACGAGAAGATGTTGAGTATAATACGAAACATGTACCGTCCATGTAATGGAAGAGTCCTGGCGGGCGCACCAAATACACAAAAACCTCATTACCATGAGGTTTTTGTGTATTTGGTGCGCCCGAATAAGGTGCCTATGCACCTTACGTCTTGATGACTCGCACCACAAAAGTATTTCATTTTCACTACAAGAGTACTTTTTGTTTTCTAGCTCTCCGCCAACTGGCGGATTACAAGAAAACAATATCGTGTGCATCTACGACTAGCAAAAATTGGTGGCATTTCCATTTTTCTAGTTCACTAAACTCATAAGAAAAATTGGTCAAGGTGCATTGTGATTCCAAAAGTTAAGTGTAATAAAAAAGCGATGTTTGAAAGAGAACTTTTTAAGTGTTTTAAAATAGACACTCCCCTCGGATGAATGAGGGGAGGTATTATGAGACGTTACATAAGATATGCTATAGGGACTTCGTAGCTTCTTGCTGCCGCGTGTTCTTGGAGGGCAT
>Ga0076132_116_pt1 | contig 11508 bp, 10 predicted proteins | sample RifGroC2_FD_67718 | JGI IMG/M metagenome (GOLD analysis project Ga0076132, IMG submission 67718) | Parcubacteria bacterium GW2011_GWC2_42_11
TGCACTTGCTCCGTAAGAGGACAGTAGGCAACCAAATGAAATTCCTCCCCAGTACCACCATCCGGCTTGACCGTTTTGACACCACGCATCACACAGGGCGGGAACGCTAGAAATAACCATAGCAACAACTATTGCTACGATAGCGGACTTGGGTCCGAGTTTCCATCTAGAAATGAGAGCCACCAGAACACCAATTGCTGAAATGGTTTCAACAGTATTCCACTTCCAGTCCCATCCATTTTTTGAAAGGAGGATACAAGTAACGAGGGATGCGCCTATAGCACACCCGAGAGGGAACCATGGTCTTTTGTTGCCAGCAACAAAACAGGTAACGAAAAGAAAAATATCTAAAAGCGCCCACATCGTCCAACATGCAATACTTTGCGGTACATTATTGTACATCAAATACAATGCAAATGTCACCGTAAAACCTATCGATAACAAACCGCCTGCAATATCAGCTTTTTCTTTCAAGAAACACCTCCTTACTGATTGTTTTTAGTTTTATACCCAGCAACATCAATTCACATTCCGAAATGTATTAAAATACGAGATGAAGATATAGTCAACTGATGAATGGCGCAGTAAGCACCTTATGCTTCTCTATGACCATTGGATACGTATAGAATTTTTATTATTTAAAAAAATTATCAAGTTACTTGGTAATGTGGAAGTGGGGGAGTTCGCAATCAACACTTGATTGGTATCTCGAAACACTAGAAAGAATTATGTGATACACTTCAAGTATGAGTACGAAACATGCCAATGAGGGACCTCTCGCAGTATACGCAGGAATACTTGTCGACGGAAATGACCTCCACATCGCAATCAAAAACGGTGAGGTTGTTTCTTACAAAACAACCTCACCAGAGGAGACCAATACAGAGAAAAATGTCTTGAGGTATCTTGAGGCATACGAAATACGCACAAACAACAAAATTGTTGCTGCTGGAATCGTCAAAAACAATGATGAAATTAATTTTAAAGACCTTTCTTCAAATTTATGGCTCCAGCTCGATATTGTTCCATATACATTCAGTATCACGGAAGGGAGTTACCAAGAAAAAACCGAACGAGTAGCGAACTTGATTGCAGACCGTTTTGATCCTCAACAGAATATCGATATCTTGTATGGAGAAAACCGTGTCATACACCCACATCGTCTTACCGGGAGACGACCATTGCGTGACATTGTTCCCAAGGAGCAGTATGAACACTTGAAGTCTCTTGCAAAGGAATTTAATACACTTGGAGGACGTATTGCTTTCATAAGTGCGACACCACAAGGAGGAGGGGTGGCACTTATGAGACATGCCTTGATACGGCTACTGCATCAGTTTAATGTAGACGCGAATTGGTACGTGCTTATTCCTGATACACGAGTATTTAGTATAACAAAAAAGAAGTTCCATAATGTCCTCCAAGGTGTAACGAAACCACCACCACCACTTACCGATCACGACAAAGAGCTCTACGAAAAATGGACTGCTAAAAATGCCAGAAAATTTACGGACGCCTTCACAAAGGCTTCGGTTGTTGTTATTGATGACCCGCAACCATCTGGACTCATACCGTACATCAAAGAAGTAAATCCCAAGGCAAAAATCATATACCGTTCTCATATCCAAGTTGATGCCTCTCTTATCGCCGACCCGTCAACTGTGCAGGCGGAAACATGGAATTATCTATGGAACAATATCTCACTTGCTGATATTTTTGTAAGTCACCCTGTACGTGCATTTGTCCCTAAAAACGTGCCGAAAGAAAAAGTGGTGTATGCACCTGCAACCACTGACCCACTTGACGGCCTCAATAAGCCATTACAGAAGAGGCACAAGGACTACTACATGACTCTTTTTAACCAGTTATTGTTACAAGTAGGACAGGAACCAATTGATTCAAAACGACCATACATTATCCAGATAGCTCGATTCGACCCAGCCAAAGGTATTCCGGATGTAATTGAAGCATACCGTATATTGTGTGAGAAACTTGACCAAAAAAAGAAACCGCACCCTCAACTAGTACTGCTCGGACATGGTTCTATTGATGATCCTGAAGGCAAACCGCTATACCAAGAAACAATTCAACTCATACACACTGAGCCGTACAAACACCTTACGAAGGATATAAAAGTTGCTCGGATACATGCAAGCGATCAGATACTCAATACACTTCTCCGTAATGCGCGTGTAGCTTTACAACTTTCACACAAAGAAGGCTTTGAGATAAAGGTGACAGAAGCTATTCATAAAGGCGTCCCTATCATCGCATATAAGTCTGGAGGAATACCATTACAAATCGAAGATGGCGTTACTGGGTACCTGGTCAAGACTAAAGACGTGTATGCTGTAGCAGATCGTCTGTACGACCTATGCACCGACAACAAACTTCATGCCACCATGAGTGCGCAAGCAAAGAAGGGCTACTGCCGTGATTTCTTCACCATAGGTAATTCGATAACCTGGCTCTACTTTGCACTACAACTCATAAAAGGGAAGAAGATTACGCAAGCACAAATACGCTCTTGCACCAACCTTCCAAAAATGCTGTAGGAAGGTTTTACTCCCGTTTTTCAGGACACACACTTGACTGGGTTATTTATCTATGCTATAGTTTTAAACGGAATATTATTGGTGATAAATAAAAAAAAGGAGAAATCGCGTGAAAGTACTTAATTTTGTTTTACGTACAATAAGAAAGAAGTACCTTTGGATATTTGTTTTCTTGGTACTGAGTTGTGAATTCGTCGCTGCTCTCACCCTGTACGGAGACAGGGCAAAGTACGGCTTTTTTTAAAGTGCACTTTCATACAGTACAAGGAGATAATAAAAAACCCTCGGGATTCGATTGATCCGAGGGTTTAATATATTTTGTATGGACATTACTTACTTGCTACACTAAATATACAATGAAATACTTTCAAAAACTAAAGAAATATTACCAACATAATCCTGAAGGTTATTGGTTTAAACGAAAACTTTACGGCTGGGGTTGGACACCGGTCACATGGCAAGGATGGATGGTAACCGTGGCATATGTTGGGCTCGTGCTGTTTTTCACACTCACTGTCGATACAAGTTCAAGCATAAAAGAGATTGTACTTACATTCTTATTGCCACTTACTTTTCTAACAATTATTTTTTTTCGTATCGCATACCGTAAGGGAGAGAAACCTCGATGGCAGTGGGGTATACCTGATACCTTGGGTAATTAAATTACGCGACAGAGTATGAGGGTGGAGAGGTAGGGAATCGGGAGTGAAAAAAGGTACTAAGTACCTATTTGTGATAAATACATTATGAAAAAAAATATTGTTGGAATCGGTGTACTTTTAGAAACACCTACTGAAACTTTTTTATTTCAAGAACGTGACAAGAACTTAAAAAGAAACCCAGGACGCATAGCACCATTTGGTGGAGGAATGGACTTAAACGAGGGCCCTCTACAATGCGCTATTCGTGAACTTTCTGAAGAACTTGAACTTGAAATACAAAAAGAAGATTTACTTGAAATAGGGGTGTTTGAAAGTCATTATACTAAACAGACGTTTATTCAAATATATTTACTTAAAAATATTGTGTCTGACAACCTCACACTTCACGAAGGAGAAAGTATTGTTGAACTTAGTCTAGAAGACGCTCTTCAAAACGAGCTTGTAACTGATTTTACCAAAGAGGTACTTAAGTCGCTAGCATCTAGAGAAAAAAGGAACTAAGTACTTTTTTTATTAATCCTTTTTGGCCGACCGTCCCGCAAGGATTCATGGGGTGGGGAAGAGGGGTAAATGTTGAAATAAAAGATACCTATTTCCGCGGTCGCGAGAATGGGTATCTATTTGAAAATATGTACTTACTATTAGGTTTAACTGGTAAAAATTCATATTCTTAGCCATTTTTTAGTGTTGACAAGAGTCTGTAATGGTGCTAACATATAGGCAGATGAGCTACACGCCAACGGTGCATCTAAAACAGTTGGTTTTCTCTCAATAACGACCCACGGTTAGAGGGAAGAATAACAGTGGTAAGTACAGTTAGCTTGTACCAGCTAACTGTACAATCAAACATATCACCTGAGTGCTTCGGCCTCAGGTGGTTTTTTTGTGCTAACTAAAATTATTGGTGACGGCGGGGTGTAATTATGTAACAATATGAGCAGGGGGGTGGAATTTTATTTATTAATTATTTACGTATGCCTGAAACTATTCCTTTTAACATCGCCAATTTGCTACTTTTTACCATGCCTGGATTTTTTCTTTTATGGTCCGTGGGGTACAGGGCAAAAAGTGATTTTGTGTTTTTTATGTTTAGTATGTTCTGGGGAATTGTACTCATGATGGTTTTCATTTACAAAATCTCCTTTTTGAAATGGATGACTCCGCTCCTCAACAACCCATACGCAGGAGCAGTTGTATTTTCAATTTTTGCATATGCGCTAGGCTTAATGATTAAGTGGATTAAACCGAAGTTTAAGTAGAAGTCACGCAATATTGTGCGACAATTAAAATCTCGCAATTATCAAAAGAGGAATTGGAGTAAGTGACATCGAAGATATTATAAGTGACAATGGAAATATGGATATACAAGCAGAGGGTTACCAAATACAAGGATTAGGTAAAATCAATATTATTCTTGGTAAAAATGGTGCCGGTAAGAGTACTCTTTTACGGAACATTCAAGGAGCGTACCAACATGCTGACCCAAAACAATTACTTACTACATCATACATTACGCCTGAAAGAGGGGGGATTCTATCATACGAGGCAGGGACTGAACACAACATCAGAAATAACCCAAGATGGATGCCTCAAGAAAGGAAGAAAAACTTAACATCCAATTTTAGACAACAAACTGTTGCACAGTTTAGAAATTTGCAAACTATAATTTCTGAAGAAATTGAATCCTTGGTAGAAAATGACATAAAGCCTTCAAAGGATATTTTGTTTAAGCGCTATGTTGAAAAAATCAACACTCTTCTTGACCAAATTGAAATTCGACCAGATAAAAAAATATTTTCCATGTATAAAAAAGGTACTGAGAATATTATAGATGCTTCAAATATAAGCAGTGGCGAATCTGAACTTATTGCGCTTTCAATTGAATCTCTAGTTTTTTCAAAAGAAGATGATTTCGACCGTCCAAAAGTTTTACTCCTTGACGAACCAGATGTTCATTTACATCCTGATTTACAAGTTAGGTTTATGCGATTTTTGCATGAATTAGCAACTGAAGAAAATTTTACTGTTATTCTAGCAACACACAGTACAGCAATACTCGGCGCACTTGAAAAGTACAGTGATGTAAATATAGCTTTTTTGGTTAATGGTCAAAATATCATTAATTTTGAAAGCATAAACAAAATTTATAGAAAGATATTACCAATGTTTGGAGCTCATCCCCTTTCAAATATTTTTAACGAGGCACCAGTTCTTTTGGTAGAAGGAGAAGATGATGAACGTATTTGGCAAACTGCCGTTCGTTCTTCAAACGGTCATATAATCATTTATCCTTGTTCAGTTGACGGAACTCCAGAAATGCCAAAATTTGAGAAAGATATAATAAAAATTATGAAAGCTGTGTATGAAAACGCCAAAGGTTACTCATTGAGAGACAAGGATGAGTCTGGGTATGATGAATTGAACGACGAAGGTCCTCTTATTAGATTCCGACTCAAATGCAGAGAAATTGAAAACCTTTTACTTACAGATGAAGTAATAAAAGAAACAAGAATAAAAACTTGGGAATCATTGCGCGACAAACTTGTGATCTGGATAAAGAATAACAGTGAACATTGCTATATTCAAACAATGAAAGATTTTCAAAACTCTAATTTTGATAGACGCAACTTTGATATAAAAAATATTCGAAACATCTTAGTAAATGAAATGGGTGAGACAAGAACATGGGAAGTGTTAGTTGGAAAAACAATAGGTAACAGTATGTGGAACGATTCTACTAATTTCAATACAGAGAATAGTATATTTACATTTCTAGGTGAAAAATTATCAAAATCATTATTACCTAAAAGCATTTAATTAAAAGTAAAAGTTAAGAGTTCCTAAAAATATAATTTTTTTAATTATTAACTTCAATAATCAATCCATGTCACCAGCAATACACACCGATGATACAAATAAAGATTTAATTGAAACTGAAATAGGATTGGTACCAAAAACTTGGGAAAACAGGGAATTATTTGTAAAAATCTTATTAGATTTTTTAAATAAAGAAAAGTTTCTTTTAGAGAATAACTTAAACGAGCGTACTATCACACACAAATTAGCAGAACTTCTGGATATAGAATTTTCAAAATTAGAATATGATGTTGATTGTGAATACAACAGAATGGAAAATAGAAACATGAGTTATGAAGAATCTGCAAAGAGATTAAATTTATTAGATGAAGTTAGTACTGAAGAGGATGAACTAGGACAAGGAATTACAGTTTTCCCTGATATTATCATTCACAAACGTAAAGATAATTCAAAAAACTTACTTGTAATTGAAGTGAAAAAAACTGAATATGCTAATAAAACAAGAGGGCAATTAGAAGAAACTTACAGAGATTTTGATAAAAGAAAACTTTGCGCTTACACAAAAGAACTTAAGTATGTTTATGGAGTATATTTGGAGTTCAATAAAAAAGAGTTATGCGCAGATAAGACACTATTCTTCTCAAAAGGTGAGCAGGTGAAATAGCTTATTCCAACTTTTAACCTTAATAACAGCCTCTCAGTTCTTTATACCCACGTACCAGATTATGTTGAGCCAGCTCAGGGCTAAATACTAATTACTCTCGGCTCCACTTAATCCTTCAATGGATGATATTTATGGTGTGACTCCTCAGCATATTTGTCAGAGGCGTGAACATAGCGCGTCGTGGTCTCAAGTGACTCGTGACCTAGTAGTATCTGTATAGCGGCAGGGTTGGCTCCTTGCTCAGCTAGGTAGGTAGCATACCCGTGCCGGAGTGAGTGGGCACTCGTGGGTATGTTGATACCAAGAAGTTCTCTGTACCACTTAATCTTACCCTGGAGGTAGTTTGGAGAAATGTGTTTGACCTTATTGCCAGCATTTGCTCCTCGCATTGAAACAAAGAGGTAGGGGAAATCATCGGTACGCTCGGCTAAATAACTCTTGATATGTTTCTGTGCTCGGTCTGTCAAATAAATGAAGCGCTGTTTTTTTCCTTTACCTTGAATAAAAACGCGACCAGAGACATCTATCTGCACACGACGTAAATTGATAAGCTCTGAGATACGCATACCACTAGCAAACAAAGTTTCGAGCATGGCTCGGTTACGAAGCGCAACTATTTTGTTTTTCTCATACTTCGATGGAGACTCTATAAGCTCCTGCAACTGCTCGAGCTCAGAAACTTGCGGATGCTTTTTCTCTCTTCGCAATAACTTTATAGAAACAGGATCGATAGGTACTTCATAATCCATATCAATGAGGTATGTAAGGTATCGACGTAACGATGTCAGATGCCGATTAATAGTACCACTTGAAAGTTTCTTAACCGTAACTTGATCTTTAGCAGTCAATCTGTCGCGTGAGTTAAGATACGCCTTATATTGCTCAATAGACTTTTTTGAAAGGTTCTCAAACAGCGGGGAAGAGAGCTCCCGAATTAAAAAATGTTCAAAGGTTTCTATGTCACGTTCGTAGTTGTACAACGTTTCTTCAGAATAATTATTTGCTTGGATATGTAAAAGAAAATCATCCACAGCTGGAAGAAGGGCTTCGGAGTTTTTGATTGGTTCTTTTTTAATCATATACATACAAGGGAAGTACCCTTAAATTGTACCGCAGTACTTGAATATTGCTCATATTTCTATGTGGATAACTGAGTATAATTACTCTAATACTCAGTTACTACGTATATAGAAGCTCGTTTAGAAGCGAATCCTATATAAGTTATCCACAGGTCAAGTAGTCTAAATAAACCAAAAAATTTCAAGATTTCTATTCTTGGATTTCTCATTAGATTATTTTTCAGTAATCAGAACATAAAGTTACCTACGTACTCATCCCTAAGTATCTATCCAGCCACTCGCCAGTCAGAGTATGCTGGTGCCTACGTGAGTCCAAAGATAAGAGTAAGCACTCCACCCACTGCTCTACCCTATCCGCCTCCCCTACTTTTAATGTCGCACAATATTTTAAAGTACTGAGTAATGAGAAGTGAGCCGAGAGCACTGAGTTTAGAATACGTTTACCCCGCCTTGGCGGGGTAAACTTTTTACCTACCTGCGCAGGCAGGCTCACGGCTCATTACTAATTACTCATTACCTATATAAGCACAGTTACGTAATCATCAAACGAGGAAAGTTGTATGAGAGAAAATATGAAAACATTTTTACTCCTGAGGTAGATGCCTCGTAAAATGCTTCTTCAACGTCTCATCAAGTGCCTTCTGGAAACGCATCGCATGTTTGGGCGAGAGTACTATATCTCCGACTATGATACCCGTACCTTGATCTGGACGGAGGTACGCAAACTGAAGCATAACCTCTTCATCAGACACGTTTATTTTGACACTGTTGGCGTAGGTTGGCTTGGTGTCATTGGGAATCTGTACTTTGATTTCTTTTGGTGCTTGTTTTTCTTCGTTCATATTTTTTATTTTATGTATAAATAAGTGACTCACTTTTTTTCTACAACTATGTATATGTCTTTTTAGGACTTACGAAAATGGATGCGATTCTAGGAAAACGAACAAAATGTTGCGAGCTGTACATGTCGTACTGTGAGCGACATTTTGTGAAGTTTGACAACGAAGCGCGCCATTTGCGTAAGTCCTCTGTTATAGGTAATCCATCGGATTGAGATACGCATTATACGCTGCAATAGGTACAGTAACCGTTGGACCACTTCTACAGGTGTACTGCTTAAACTGTACCGCATCAGACGCGTACACGGTGAAATGTAAATGAGGTCCCGTAGCGTAGCCTGTGTTTCCACTGTGTCCTAGGAGCTGTCCCGTGAGCACGGCCTGGCCCTTTGACACGCTTATGGATGAAAGGTGCGCATACAGTGTGGTTAATCCATTGCCATGTCGCACAAGCACCCACATACCGTACTGACAGTTCGCGGCTACGGAATAGTTCACATCCACAACCGTCCCAGCAAGCGCGGCAGTAATCGGTGTCCCGATAGAAACACCGAAATCCATTCCATTATGTCCATACCCATTGTACGCTCCTGAACGAGAAAATTCTGTATCACCAAAGAGTTGAGTAATGGGTGGTTTATATCCCGCCTTAAATGGCCACGTAAGCACACCTGATCCTGCGGCAGGTATGGTCTTGGGATCAAGAATGAATTGTAACTTTGACTCGTACTCTCGCATTTGTTTTTCAAACGCCTCCCGTGCCGCCTTCTTTTCCTCAAGAATTTTTTGATAATTAGATTCTTTATTTTTTGTCTGACTAAGCAATGAATCTTTTTGATCTATAGTACTGATAAGTACATTTTCTTCACCTGAGAGTTCTTTCTTGAGATTACCGAGCTCTCCTCGTTTTTCAAGTGAGTTGAGTTTTGCTTTTTCATACTCATCTTTGAGAGCACTCATGATTTTCGTTGATTCACGAAGCGAATCTTGTAAAAGTGATTGTTCCTCAAGGGCATCCCAAACCTCTGCTATAGAATCATACCCAAGTATAATTTCTACCACAGTCTGATTCTCAGTTTGATCAACTTGTCTGAACGACTCTGCCACCGCTTCCATATTTTTTTCAATTTCAAGCTCCTTGATATGTATCTCACGCTCAAGCTCTTGTATCTCAAGATCAGTTGAAGAAATCTTTTTCTCAGTACCACGAATCTCTGCTTTCAACTTGTCTCGAGAAAGATCAAGCTCATTAATTGCATTCTGTAGAGTTTTCTTTTCCGCACCTACCACATTTAGCTGAGACTCAAACTTTTTTATTTCCTGCTCTATCGCCTGCAACTGTCGCTGACTTTCGGTTATCTTCAACCTCAGGTCATCTGCAGTCTCCTGTGCACCAACAGTCTGTGTGACCACACCGACGGCGATACCAACTCCAAGAATACCAAAAGCAAGTATTGAAACTATTTTTTTGAAATACGGTGTTGTGGTGAGCATCATAAATACAAAGTATATGCCTCATTGAGTCTTGTAATTGTCTCTTCTTTTCCAAGTGCCTCTGCTAGTATAAACGGATCAGGTGACCTTTCCTTACCAGAGAGCGCCACGCGCATAGGCCACAAGACGCCACCCTTCCCTTCTGTTTCTGCATATGCCCATACCGCACCTTTGACATTTTCATAAGTAAATGTTGTGGTATCAACGGAACCAATAAGCTCCAAAATTTTATGTAGTCTATCTTTCATCCTCTCAGGATTAGGGTCTTTTTTCCATGCAAGCATGTCCTTTTCGAGTACAGGCAGTTTTTCGTAAAAATCATACTCCCCTGTCGCAACTGCTTCCTTAAGCTCCGCCCATGTAGAAAACCGTTCCAACAGGTCCTCTACTGCCTTAGGAGAGCGCTCTAGAGCCTCCAGAATGCCCGTATTACCCTCTAATTGTGCCTTGAGGTCTCGTGTGAGGCTTTCCTTTGGTATGAGCTTTCTATGCTCTTTGTTAAACCATTTTAACTTTTCTATATCAAACACCGCTCCACTTTTTTGTAAGTGATCAAGTGAAAAATCTTGTACCAACTCTTCCATACTATATATCTCTTTTTCAGTACCTCCATTCCACCCCAAAAGCGCAAGATAGTTTATGATAGCACTTGGGAGAAAACCTTGTGCACGGTACTCCGTAACTGCTACCGCACCCTTGCGTTTACTCATTTTTGACCTATCAGGTGCGAGTATCATGGGAAGGTGTGTGTACTGAGGTCTTTCAAAACCACATGCTTCTAGTATCAGTATTTGTCTAGGGGTGTTTGAAATATGATCATCACCACGTATAACATGTGTAATATCCATAAGAGCGTCATCGACAACGACGGCAAAATGATATAGTGGATCGGTCTTTGAACGGGCTATAACAAAGTCACCCAACTCAGTGGTGTCAAAGGTAATCTCTCCACGTATAGTATCTGTAAACGTGAGCATTGTGTTAGGGTTGCGAAGTCGTACCACTTCAACCTCACGCACATCATCATCCTTAGCTTTTTCTTTTGAAATGTATGCTTTATCGCTCTCTACTAGTTCTTGCAGTTTTTTGACATACACATCAGTTCGTTCTGATTGACGATACAGCTCATCATACTTAAGACCGAGCCATTCAAGACCATCGAGAATATCGTCTTCGTACTTTTTCTCAGTGCGTGACTTGTCGGTATCTTCGATACGCACAATAAATTCTCCCTTCAGCTTCTTTGCATATAGATAACAAAAGAGCGAAGTTCGCGCAGTACCAATATGGAGATACCCACTTGGACTCGGTGCTATTCTTGTGCGTACTTTTTTTTCAACGTTCATATTACTTTTCGTGCTCTAACATCATCTTAACCAACTCCTCAGCAAGAATATG
>Ga0076132_145_pt1 | contig 11137 bp, 8 predicted proteins | sample RifGroC2_FD_67718 | JGI IMG/M metagenome (GOLD analysis project Ga0076132, IMG submission 67718) | Parcubacteria bacterium GW2011_GWC2_42_11
ACCGCCATGTCTCTCCCAAATTTTAAAAAGTTTTGTGTGGGAAAGTCATTAAAGAAACGGTCAATTTCACCAAACGGTTCCCATTTGATTATAGCCATAGTGCTTTAATTATTACCCTTATAATATATAAGTATAAATATATGCAAAAAAAAATTCAAGCATGGCATACGTACCACACCATATCCTTTTCTTACGTAAAAAAATAAGAAAATACAGGCTCTCAAGTGAGTGAAGCGTCAAGCTTCTTTTTTAATGCAATAATGTAAAGACTTTCTGACCATCCCAGTGGATTGTTTTCGTTTGGTTCATCTGTCTGGCTGTAATATAGCTCGGGGAGTTTACCTTCTGCGTCACATGCACGACGAGCTTCTTCTAGCCAGTAATCAGCGCGTTCAGTATCCCCTCGTTCGCGGTAAATGATAGAAAGCCATGGGAAGCCCATAGTCCATTCAGCTTCTTCACTATACCCATCGTCATTTGCATTGTAGTATCGATCATTTCGATACCGCACCACACCCTTGTCTCGCGCGAGGTGATACTCAAGGTTTGCTAAAATCTCTTCCTCTTGTTCCTCACTCACCACATGATAAGGAAAAATAAGAGAAAGGAGGGCTAAATCAGTAAACTTGGTAATTGATTCTCGGGGCAATCGTGTGTTGAGAGATTCTTCTCCTTTTTGTATTGACGACTCAGGTACCTGAGCAAGTCCGGACTCTTTAATTTTTTTCAGCCCTGCTACACACGCACCGACAGATGAGGAGTGCACTTCTTCGTACTCTTCCCAGACACCATTATCTCCATCATCCCAGTACTCTATGGAACTTAAATAATCAACCAGACGCTGTACGATTCGTTTGTCGTCTTCTCCACGAATAACACTCGTACCGTTTAACTCATGAGTACCAATAGCAAAGAGAATGCATCCGACCGCGTCATTTTGTTTGTTACCCCACTCTTCCCAAAACTCCTCAAATGTTTCCGGGTTGTAGCGTGCATGTATGTACTGGTAAGAGAATTGAGGACGCTTTTCTATTGCCCAATTTATTTTGTCCTCATGTTTAAGAAATATATCAAGTAGTGCGTGCCATGTTTTTTGACTCACCTCAAAATCCCCTGTTTCTTCAAACGCCATGACTTCATAGAAATTGTCACGTAGCCAACTCTTGTCGTAACCTGTGGCAACACCGACATCGGCTGCGGCAAGGAACAAACCGCTTGGCGCAATCAGCCTACGCAAAATCGAAAGATGCACGTCTATTTCGCTTTGAAGGTTCTCATTCATTGTCCTCTAATGTTACTCTACAAACTCTACCTGTGGCAAATCTCCACCTTCCCCTACTTCAACACCTTCAATTACTTCTTTTAAAAAAGGAGAATCTTCAATAATGTCCGAGGCAAAATCCTCATTCACTGTTTTTGCATCAAGATACAACGCTGTTATTGTTTTTTCTGCCTGCATTTTTTGAATATACATTGCCATAGCACGCTCTTTGTGCATCTCACCTTGCTGAGCAAATTTTTCCTTCAGGCTTTCAAGTGAGCCAATAAGCATTTCATATTGACCAATAATGTACTCTTCTGACGTCTTTGCAGGTCTTTCTCTATAAATAATTTCTTGAGCCTCAGGGACAACCTCGTAAAGTTTTTTAATCTCTTGACGAGCTTCAGCGTAAGATTTTTTTTTCAGTCCTATGTATCCTTCCTCCGTACCTTGCGTACGTTCTGTGACTGGAGCTTTTTGTTCTTCTGCCTGAGAAGGCACACCTTCGTTGTTCATTACTCGCGACTATAGCATGTTGTTTTTTTCACGCCAGTAAATTTTCCACTTACACAAACGTTTTGTACAAAAAGCAACCTTTGTGTTCTGGAAAATTACTCATTCGGAGCACCCTCTTTCCAAAAACTCCTCACGCGATACCATGCAAATTTCGCTATCACAAAGACGACGACAAGAATGATACCGGCATATATGATTACCTGCACCAAACCGAGCAAAAGCACAAACACTCCCAAAGTTAGATCTTGTAACGTGGTGTTGAGGTTTGCAATACTAGCACGCATGCCACGTACCCAAGAATCTTTAAGAGACGCGATATCCACCACTTGATACTTCTCTACCTGCAGAGAGAAGTACACATACTCAATCATGTCTGCAAGCTCCGCGCGTTGCTGCGCTATTGCATCTATCTGTTGCGAAAGGTTCACCCGTTCACGAGTAAGTCGCTCAATCGTGTTTAGCTTACTATCAATAATTTTGGTCAATGATTCAACGTCTTCCACCGAAGTTGCAAGTGTTCGCAAGTCATCGTAGGCGGCAACCGCATCGGTAAGGGTGGTTTCTAAGAGTTTTTGTTTACGAAGCAAAATATCCAATTGTCCTTCGTACTCTACCACCTGTTTTTTTATTGTTTCTGTAGCCGCTGAAAATTCTTCTGGATTGAGGTTTTGTATCTCCGTCACTATGCTTGCAACATGTGCTCGTTCAACTTTAAATTGGTAGCTACAATGCAAATCATTCCGTACCGCTTTTTCAAAAACCACATGCGCAAGAGGCTTCCATGATTCTATAGAATCACACACCGCATCAAGATTGCTCTCTTTGAAAGAACCATAGTATGAGAGTGACTCGTATGACTCAGCATCCGCCTCACTCATATCGCCGTCATACGATTTGTAGCTTGGAGCGCCACTCGGTACAGGCGCGTATGGTGCCATCTCAGCAATACCAGATCCCGTATTGTTAGACATGCGGTACGAATCTGTGACTGCCATATCTCCTGTGTAGCTCTGCGGTAGGAGCGTTTTTAAAATAGAGAGAACAATCGCCACACCAATGAGACCTACAAATCCAAGTAAGAATAATTTCCATGAAGGCTTCTGACGCCACGAACCGTTTGTTAGAGGATTATCCATATTTTTTTCGATAATAAATAAATACGTATATACACGTATACTTTTTTACAGTATACCAACAAACTAGTGCGGGTTACTGTCTATATGCACAGAATTAAAATAGTTCTGTTTTATTCACTACCACAACTTCATAGCCCACTCTAAAAACATGTTCCGGCAACACTCCAACACGGGTCACTAAACCAAACACCGTCCCTTGTGGAGGTTGTAAAACACCTGATGCATTGGGGAGCACATTCTGCTCTCCTTGTATAACAATAAAGAATTCGTCAAGCCATAGAATGTCAACTGCCTGATACGAAAGTCGTAGTTGTGGTGCATTTTCTTTTTGCGAAAAAATAACAAAAATCGCATCTTCCCCAAGTACTGGGGCTTGTGTTGCGGGCGCAAAACGATCAAGGTATACAGTTGTCGCGTACAATTCTTCCTCACCAACCCAAAGATGCAATGTTCCATCTATATTTCCATAGTTTGCGACTTCGGTCACCTGCGTTGCCCATGACCAAACAAGAAATCCCACGAGCGCAAAAAAAACTGCAAACACAGCAAACGCCCAAGGGTAATTTCTTGGTGTCAAGGATTTTTTAAGCACTATTGAGTTTGAACTTACGTGAACAAGCCTATTTTGAGATGTTCCCTCTTCAAGATCGTCTGCACTCCGCATATCGTCGTCGGAGGTTACCCCGAGGCTCCCACTGCATGCGGCACATATCACTCTTATTTGATCCAGACCATCATCCGAGTACGTACGAACAAAGCGAACATTGGGGTCATTTGGTGAAATGGAAAACGTCGCGTACCCGGAGGAATCATCGACTTTCATCTCAGAATCACAGAGAGGCGTCTCACACCCTGCGCAAAGATATACACCATTGTAGTTGGTGTGGGCATATGCACCCGTGTGCGGTGCCTCTAGTTTTCCAAGACGAAGCGCTTCGTATACTGGACGTGAAAGCTTTTTCTGCCAAAATTCTTCTGACTGTTCTTTTTCTCCCATAGGTAGGTACATACAGTGTATCACAAAAACGCACTGTTACTCTGCTATAGAAAACTTACTACTTCGTGGAGCTTTTAACCGAGTATTTCCCTACGCGAGTACGCAGAATACGCATGGCGAGTGCTGGAATTCCAATCTGTTCTCCGAGTTCGTTTGCGAGCGAACGCACGTAGGTTCCGCTTGAACAGCGGACGTTTATGGTAGCCACATCAAACGTCATACCATACAAAACCCGCAAGGTATCTCTCCAGAGGTGCAGTATCCGTTCTTGGCGAAAGTCCCCCTTCACCAGCGTAATGGCTTGTTCAATTTCCTCAAGTAAATCTTGATCGTTTATACGCTTCATCCCTACGAGAGAGGCTGAAAAAATTTCTATTTTGTGCTCTGGTAATTCAAACGACGCAAGGTCTCCTTTCCGTGCATGCACAAACAAAGGTTTTCCCTCTAATGGCTTGCTTGAAAACGGCGGATACTTCTGGGTTCGTTCTCCTGACATTTGTGCAATGTACTCTATCAAGAGCGCAGACCGGACGGGCTTGTGACTTGAACGAGTTACTGCATCACTCATGACCCCAAGTATGTCGTACGTGTCGGTCGCAAAACCAAATAGTACGTCGAACGTATACTCCTTCTCTAATCCTAAAAACTCATTGCGTTTTTTGTTCGCATCACCCGCAAGCACAAGTAACAGTCCTTCCGCCATAGGGTCAAGTCGTCCCGCGTAGGAAAGTGGGATATTTTTATATTCGGGATTATCTTTACGGAAACGCTCAAGGCGTTGTAAGGGCGTTTCTCCACGTGCTTTGTATAGATTGAGGATATCTTTCATTTCAGGTACACTTTACCTTATCTATGACAAAAAAGAAGAGCCTATTATCGACAAACCCATACAAGGGTGTCCGTGATTTTTATCCAGAAGAAATGTATATAGAGCAGTATTTATTTGATACCATGCGAGACGTGGTAGAACATTTTGGCTACGAAGAGTACAGTACCTCGCTTTTAGAGCCGACCGAACTCTACGATGCAAAAACGAGTCAAGAAATAGTAAACGAACAAACATATACGTTTATTGATCGTGGCAACAGGAGGGTAACACTTCGGCCTGAAATGACTCCCTCCGTGGCAAGACTAGTAGCAGCAAAACATCGCGAACTTTCGTTTCCACTTCGCTGGTTCACTATTGCAAACGTGTTTCGATACGAACGACCACAGAAAGGGCGACTTCGAGAACACTGGCAACTAAACTGCTAGAAGTTATTTTCTTGGCATATGAACTTATGCGTGCATTCGGCGCACGCGACTCCGAGTTTGAAATACGCATCAACCAACGCTCCGTCATACCAGAGACACTTTCACTTCTTGCACGTGAGCATGGACTTACTCTACCTAAGGAAAAACAGGCAGAACTTCTTCGACTTATGGATAAGCGGGACAAACTCAAACCAAAAGTATATGCGGAAGAAATGCGTACACTCCTTGGTGAAAAACTTTCAAACGTTGTACTCACCCACTACACTCCCGCAACAATTCGCAAACTTATCACTGAGACCAAGGCCGGGAATGAGCTCCTAACACTTCTTGAAATACTTGAACGACGTGGCATAACCAACATCATACACGACCCGTATCTTGTGCGCGGTTTTGACTACTACACAGGGATGATTTTTGAAGTTTTCGACACCTCAAAGGAAAACAACCGTTCCCTCTTTGGCGGGGGTCGATACGATAACTTGCTTGAGCTTTTCAACAAAGATCCCATTCCAACGGTGGGGTTTGGTATGGGTGATGTAACACTTCGAGATTTCTTGGATACCCATAATCTCCTACCGGAGTATTCTTCGGCAACGGACCTCTACATCGCAGTCATGAACCCTTCAGTGTTTGACTTTTCTGCACAACTCGCACAGAGACTTCGAAGACACGACCTCACTATCGCTGTTGATTACTCGGGTAAAAAGATTGGAGATCAGATAAAAACGGCAACAAAAAAGAATGTGCCTTTTTTGCTCGTCGTTGGAGATGATGAACAAGACACTGGCATATACAAACTGAAACATTTACCAACCAAAAAGGAGTACATCGTTCCTGAATCACAGATTGCGGAAGTTCTCTTTCAAACCCTTGAATAATACCAACTTCAAGTAAGTGTTAGACAAGTCAGCCGTCATTGCGAACGAAGTGAAGCAATCCATGCTACTGACAGTTCCGAACAGTCACTTCGTGAATGGCATTAAGAAAAGAGTAACATTTATTAGCCGACAACAAATTGAAATTCACTACAGAGTATGGGGAAAAAAGGTATTACGAAAGTTGTTTTTGATATTGAAACAGCAAACATCTTTGACGAGGTAAGTAGTAACGACCCTGCGAAGTTGGACATATCTATAGTCGGTATTTACGACTCACTTACCGACACGTACAGCTCGTACGCGGTCTCTGAGTTTGGTAAGCTGTGGCCAATCATAGAGCGTGCCGACATGCTCATAGGATACAATTCCAACCATTTCGACATTCCCCTCCTCAATAAGTACTACCCCGGTGATCTGACCGCTATAAAAAGTTTAGACCTTCTTGCTGAAATACGAAGCTCTCTTGGAAGACGACTACGACTCGACTCGGTGGCTGAAGCGACACTGGGTATCAACAAATCTGGACATGGACTAGAAGCAGTGCAGTGGTGGAAGGAAGGCAAAGAAGATTTGGTACGAAAGTATTGCCTCGATGACGTACGCATTACCAAAGAAGTCTACGAGTACGCACTTAAAAATAAAGAGGTGAACTACAAAGACTTCGGGGATATCAAAAAAATAAAACTCAATACCAAAGACTGGGAAAAAATTGCCGAACCTTCGGCACTGACACACACACTCCCCTTTTAACGCCCTACAGACATTCAACTCAAATAAGACTCAACACGAAAGACTGGGAAACAATAGCGGAACCTGCAGCTCTGACGCATACCTTGCCGTTTTAATTAAAAAAGTCGATCCTTCTTTTTTCGTCATGTTAGAAGTTCTACATAACTAAACACAAAAATATTCTCTAAAAAGATACCTATTTCCGCGGTCACGGAAATAGGTATCTTTTTTGTTTGTAGTTTTATTTTAAGTCAAAAAAGTAGGTGTTCGACGCACCAGCAACATACACATCACTTCCCATTTTAGTTACAGCGATTCATGAGCACTGACGTATCGGTGTGCAGTATACTTTTCTACAGAACTAGATCATTGTAAAAAAAATAAAAAGTCAACGCTCAGGATTACCTGAGTACAAAAAACTCAAAGCAAAAGGAGGCTTGAGATGATTACCCTACGTTCGGCTACATTTGATGACTTGGATGGAATTATGAATGTTGAAGAGAAAAAATGGGAAGAAGGAACAGCGGCGACCCGCGAAGTCATGGAGGATCGAATTAGGATTTGCAACAGTAAAGAACCTCACTACTTTTTTGTGGCAGTGGAAAATAATCGCATTACAGGATATCTTGTTATGCAACCAACAGACTTGACTCCAGACACATGCGTGTCATGGACCTCTGCAACCGACAACGGGACTATGAAGACGACGTATAAAGAAGATGGACCAAACCTTTACGTTGTTTCCATTGGTGCTATTTCTCCCCCTAAAGCATCTGCTGATACTGCTGACAGAATCATGGCACGAGTTGTTGACCTATGGTGTCGCCATGGAGGCATTCTAATGTTTACCGCACGTATGCCTGGATTTTCTACAGCACATGAAAAGACCGGTATCACTCCTGATGAATATTGGCAACTCAAAAAAATTGGCGGCGGGGGTCCGCAGGACGCAGGAATTCAATTTTACTGGTCTCGGAGCGGAGGTGTTGAGCCTACTCGATTGCTCAAAAATGGTTTTCCAAGTGATGTTAAATCTGGCGGACATGCTGTTTTATACGTCTTAAAAGATGTGTTAAGTGCACAGGAAGCAATCCAAAACCACCTCTGTCATGCATCACACCATGTGGGTAAAAAAGAAGGGAGACGAAGGAAAAGTCAACAACCCAAACCGCACGAAGATCCTCGAGTAGCAGTGCTTGATGGAGGGAGGAGAAGGTGGTGGGATGCGATGTTGGGCGATTTTGTACCCATGCATACACTCTACATACCGCAGGGATGCGACTGGAACAAGTGTGCGTTCTGTCCAATTCCGCAAGCGATAACGGAATATGAGAAGCTATTCTTTAATGGGCTACGCGTGCCCGACGCCGAGATTGTTTCTCTTTTCAGTCAAATACTGACGCATATGATCGATACGCACCCCAAGGTGCATACGCTCTGTTTATTTAACGCGGGAAGTTTTTTATCAGATGTATCGAACCCTCCCCTTGTTCGAGAACAGATTATCGAGCTTGTGTGCCAAACTCCAAACCTTTCTCGTTTGATTATCGAAACAAACGCAAACGATGTCACCGTCAAGAATATGCACGCACTCTGCTCACAACTAGGGGGCGCCAACATCGACTTGACCGTACGTATAGGTGTTGAAACGCAAAACCAAACACTTCGCCTCAAGTACCTGAAAAAAGGTCAAACTGACAAAGCACTGAGAAAAGCAGTGCATACCATTCATATGCATGGAGCGCTTGCTGGTGGGTACGTACTCCTCAACCCTGCCCCGTTTAGCAACATACGAGCATTATTGGACGCACCTGAAGAAAGCGATGAACGTTTGCTTCTGTGGGCAGAAGAAGAGGCTATCAAGAGTCTTGATTTTGTTCTCAGCGAGAGCCTTCATGGACTTGGTATGGATGAAGCATACTTTTGTAGCACAAACGTTGGACCGGGTACCCTGCTCACGCAAGCATGGGAGCAAGGTGACTTTCGTCCGGCATCACTCCGTATGGTATACAGCGTGCTTCGTCAAGGTATTACAAAGTACGGAACACGCATACACCTGTTACCGTTTAAAGATGAGCGTGGTTTTTTAGCGGTTCCTTCGAACCATGTACCTCAAGGCATCGCTCAAGACTTGAAGAATGCTGTCGGGTGTGACGTGAAGTTTCATAACATGTTGAACCGATATCGCGAAACGATGAATCCATTTGTTCTTGTTGTACCGTCGTGTACATGCAACATATAATATTAAATTCGTTCCCAGTCATGTGGCATTATGCACATGACTGGTTTTACTTAACGAATTTTATACACTTTTTCATGTACAATTTAAATATTCATGCTTTCACTTATTTTTACAGCAAGTACTGTTTCAATTATAGGAATTTTGGGGATATTTACGTATCTTGCAAATCCTGAAAGCCAGACAAACAGATACTACACATTATCAAATGGGTTCCTTGTAGGATGGATACTAGCTAACTTTCTTGAAAATGAACCCTCTTTGATAGGATACGATGCGTTACCTATTTTTTTACGGTTAGATTTTGCTTTAGCTATAATCTACTTTTTTACGTGGTTTGCTTTTTGCTATTCATTTGCACTCAAACAGTTACCGGTAGTAGAGCGACATGTAGTGTTTACACTTCTCACCCTTAGCACATTTACGTTAGCAATACTTTCAATTTTTACCGACACAATAGTTACCAACATTACATTTAATGAATTAATTCAGTTTGAAGGTGGTCCATACTGGTTTATGTATGCGGCGCACATGATAGGAACCGCAGTAAGTGGGTTACTCCTTCTTTACTTTAGTAGACGAAATGCGAAACAAGTAGGTAATAAAATACTTGTAAAACAAACAAATATCATTTTTTTTGCCTTTCTTTTAGCTGGCGGAAATGGAATATTTATAAATTTAATACTTCAACCTTTTTTCCCAATAAGTATTGATATATCAAGATTTGGTATCTACGGACTTACCATATTCGTTGCTCTTACCAGTTACGCGATTGCAAAATACCATTTCTTTGACATAAAACTGGCAGTAATACGGACTTTTAGTTTTTTTAGTCTTTCAGTTGCAATCATTCTTTTCTATGTGTACGTACTCACTATTGGAATGTCGTACTTATTTGACAAAAAACTTGCCTCTGATTTTATTTTTGTAAGCGTACTGTTGACAACCATTGTTGCCTTGAGTTTCCATCCACTGCAAAAGAAAATAGCGAGAATCACCAGACATATTTTTTACAAAAACTACTATGTCTCGGAGAAACTTCTTGCCGAACTCACACATATCATGGCATCAAATATTAACATTGATGTTATGACCACCTCACTTCTACTTACCTTGAAATCAACATTGCATGTAACAGGAGCTGCTTTTATGGTATACAAAAAAGACGGAACCTTTGACCTTAAAACAAGTGTCACTGCCCCCCGTGACTATTGTTTAGATAAGCTGGGAGCAGAAAAAATAGATGCACTATACAGGCAACGTTCCCCATGCCATGAGGGGGAAAAAATCTGTCGTTTTCAAGATGTAGACGAAGAATCTACCAAAGAGCTCTTTCGCACTTTACATATAGGACTCATCATCCCTACCACCAAGGCTGACAAAATTACCACTTTGTTCATACTGGGAGATAAAAAATCTGGTGAGGTGTACTCAGCGCAAGATTTGGAATTTTTAAGTATTTTTGCAGATGAAGTTGGTATAGCAATACAAAACGCGCAAGCGTATCGAGAGATTACTGAGTTTAACGCAATATTGGAAGCCCGTGTAGAAAAACGTACGAAACAGCTACAAGAGGCTCAAGCGGAAAAACTTAAAGAAGCACTTGCGATCACGAGACTTAAAGATGAATTCGTGTTTATCGCTACACATGAGCTCAGAGCTCCACTAACAGCAATACTCCTCCTTTTAGAGATGACCTCCTCAGACGAGGCACATCTCCCTCTACCACTCAAGGAAAACTTAGATTCTATACGTGAGGCGAGCAATCACCTTAACCAGCTCATTGATGACCTACTGGAAATCGCACGCACTGAATCTACACAAACAATGCTACCTGTAGAGATAGTAGACTTGGTTACCCTAGTGCAACAGGCCGAGCAAGTAATACATCTTCTCGCTGACATACGAGGTATATCCATTTCCTATATACATGCTGATACACCACATACTGTACTCGCAAACATAGAAAAGCTTAAAGAGGTTGTGACGAATCTCATAAGTAACGCAATCAAATACAATAAACCAAACGGCAAAATTACGATTACCTTTAGGGATGACAAGGATACAATTACCACGGAAATTTCTGATACCGGCTATGGTATACCGGAGAAGCACCATAATAAAATT
>Ga0076132_126_pt1 | contig 10430 bp, 17 predicted proteins | sample RifGroC2_FD_67718 | JGI IMG/M metagenome (GOLD analysis project Ga0076132, IMG submission 67718) | Parcubacteria bacterium GW2011_GWC2_42_11
GCCGTTCTTCAGCGTGCTGGTCAGCCCGACCGCTGCTGCACTCAATGTGTGGCTTCGTGATGGAAGGGTAGATATTCCGATGGCAATAACGAATATAAGTTTTCAATCTTACAATACCCCTATCACTTCGGACGGAACCTTGCCGGTAAGGCTTTTCGGTAGGACGCTCAACCTCAATCGCTTTAGAGAAAAGGGTTGTACGTATGCAGTTTTCTACGCACCCGACGATGATCTTGTGGAGCCGGAAGTAGCGCTTGCTGGACAACAATGGGCAACACACGTGGAAGCTCTGTCTGGTGGACACGTAAAAAAAGCAACCTCTCCTTTCCAAAAGGAAAAAGGTCCTGAAAGGCTCCACTTAGGACTTGCTCATACTCCAGTTGATATTTCGTTGCTGTCACAAAGTCTCCTCCACTATCGCGAGAGTTATGTAGTGTAGGAGAGTTAGCGGAAAAGTGCGGAATAGTAATCTATAAATAAGGTTTGACCCCATATGTCGTTACACGCTTGTTTCAATACAAAGTAACTGTTACATTATAAAAAAATACTAGAACTCAGATTCAGTGTTTACTGGTAAAAAATGACAGGAGTTCAGAGAGCCACCCTTTCTTCTTCTTTTCACGATATGTAGATAATTTTTCTTGGATTTCAGGAATCGCTTTCAAGGCTGCGTTGTAACCTTCATCTAATATTTTATCTGCATCTTTAAACTTAGTGAAATCAAAATTGTTTAAATCAGGTTCGATAATTACATCAGCACGGGAATTTATGTTTATATCGCGGTGGCGCGAGAGAACAGTGTATGAGTTACCAATCACTTCAAGAATGTTTTGAGGTCTTGCGTTAACTGGATTTGAAGACAGATTCACACCTATCTTGATTTCTGCACCCATCTCATATAAAGGAGTAAGAGGTAAATTTTCGGAAAGTACCCCATCAACAAGCATTCTGCCGTTACGTTCGACTGGAGCAAAGAACCCTGGAATGCACGTGCTTGCCCGTATGGCTTCGTGGAGGCTACCCTCACGTAAAACCACCATCTCGTATGATTCAATATCTGTTGCGACTATCGCAAGAGGAATTTTGGCATCTTCAATTTTTACATCTCCCAACAAATCAGTAATGAAAACTGACATTGGTTTATTGGTATTAATACCAAGTTTTGAATACCCAAACTTTGAAATCTTTTTCCAGTTAAGACTCTCAGTAATCTCAATCATTTGTGACAAAGGCATGCCAAAGGCAAAGCACGCGGCCACGAGAGAGCCGGTACTCGTGCCACTTATGTAATCTATTGGAACATTATGATCAGCAAAGGCCTTGAGTACGCCCACATGGGCTATACCCAGTGTAGCGCCTCCACTAAGTGCCAAACCAACTTTAGGTACTTTCTTTTCCATACGGTGAGTATACCACCAACATAGCTTCTCATATATTAATGTTTCTGAATACACGCAAGGTTAATACCGAAACTTCATCGGGTTTTAATGTTAAATAGGTATACTCAATATTGTGGATAAATCTGTACAGGAGGGCTTGGACCCAGAGCTAAGTGCGGCAATCATAGATGCACTGCGTGAACCAATAGTTATATTGGACAAAAATCTCCATGTCCTCGTCGGTAATCGCGCTTTTTACGAAAAGTTTGGCGTTGGTTATGAGGAAAAGTGGTGAGTGGAATATTCCAGCACTTACTTCACTGTTCGAACAAGTCATTCCAGACAAAACTAAAATTGAGGGATATGAGGTCTTGCATACGTTTGAGAGATTGGGTTTGCGGGTAATGGTTCTGAATGCTCATTCAATTAAATTAAAAAATAAAAAGCAAGATATTTTTGTTTCTATAACTGACATAACAGATCAGAATAAAGAAGCATACGAGAAAAAAAATTTGATGTTGCAAAAAGATACTCTTCTCAAAGAGATGCGTCACCGTATTGCAAACAGTCTACAACTTATTGCAAGTATAATTCTTCTTAAAGCTGGCACTGTAAGGTCCAAGGAGAGTCGAGTGCACCTCGAAGACGCACATGATCGAATTATCTCTATTGCGACAGTTCAGAGAAATCTTGATCCCACGAGTGATGGTTCATTAATACCTGTTTTGGATTACCTGAGAATGCTGTGTGAAAGTCTCGCTAAATCAATGATAAGCGGTAATAAGCCGATTTCCCTAAAAGTCACAGGAAAAGGGGGATCCGTTACTCCAGATGAAGCTATTAGTCTTGGACTCATTACGACTGAGTTGGTCATGAACGCTTTGAAGCATGCCTTTCCCAAGGGAGAAGGTCAAGTAACAGTAAGCTATGAGACGAGGGGAAAAAAATGGAAGCTGAGTGTTGGGGATGATGGTGTTGGACTTCAAGCAACTTCTCAAAACGGAGTAGGTCTCGGAACAAATATTCTTGAATCTTTAGCAAAGCAATTGAATGCTAAGATAGATAGAGTAAGTACCGAGCGCGGTACCGTTGTGTCGGTGGCACACCCCTCCCTTGTTAGAAAGGTGTAGTATGTGAGCGGGGTTAAGGTGTTAGAATAAGCTTATTCTGCATTATATTTTTGTTTAAAGTAAAACTCCTTGTTTTCATTTCCTTACGAGGTGATGCGTACAATAAGACCGATTTCGGCAAGCTTGTCAGCGACATCATCACACTTTTCTTGTGCCCCTGTATAGACAGTTGATTTACCGTTCGAATCGGTTTCCTGCTTCATACGTGCATCCTGTCGCGTACATGAGCTGTGTGATGACACTATCGAAGGTGTGACAGTTGCAGTTATAGAGCACCACTTTACTATTCTTCCCGTTTGTATCGTGTGAGGTCTTTTTTGTTTTTACGTGAATGGTTGTGACGGGTGCGCTAGGCATAGTACTATCCTGTAAGATTTTCAATTTATACTAATTATCCATGTTCCCAAGTCTTAAAGCAAGAATACGGAGAAGTATCGAATCAAAAAGGTTTATTTTGCAACAGTGTTTTCGAGTAATTGATTGCTCCCTATATTTCAAGAAACCCCCTCAATGTCGTTAACGACCATGAAGGGGTTTACTTCAGAACACTATTCTCATATCAAGTTTGAGTATGTCCACATGCAGTACAGACTGCTATTTTATCTTCCACAGACTGTACTTTGATTGATTTTGCGCCACACTTTTGACATACTGCACATCTTTCAATGATATCAATGACTTCAGATAGATGTTTCTCGGGGTCTTTATAGTACTTGTGTGCATATCTTGGATCAAACATTTCTGCGAACCTTTCATCTTCATCGCGATTTCCGATACTCATGTAACACCTCATCAGTAAAAGTTTATTGGGATAGGCTCTAAGTAACTTTTTCTTTTAACAAGATATCAACCTTTTACAAAATAGCAAACAAGGTCCGCATAAAGTAAACCGCTCGGCGTATTCTGCTCAGCGGTTTTTTTATTTGCGTCAAAACGCAGTATCTATGGCATAAAAATTCGCAGTGCTATTTCGGACTTTGGTACGATTGGAATTTTATACCGACTAGCCAGACGAACAGAAACAATCATGTCTCTCGTCAACACGCTTCCGTACATCCATAATTCATTCACCAACATATTAGACAAACACATTTTTGTACAATTTAAAACCACTTTACGGACTTGCTCGTCAGTATTCTGCTTGTCTGCAATAGCAAAAATCTGCGGCGCAACAGGGATATATTTTGCCCTTTGCACATTGATACATATTTTCTGTATCTCATCTAAGCATGTTAGAAGATTCCCTTCTAGCGGATAGCTTACTAGAACTAATTTTGTTGTTTTCATTACTCCCCCTCCTTGTAAAGGTTGGCTATGTTAGATTAGAAGACATTCCTTTGTACACCATAGCATTTTTTACAACATAGTAAACTACCATCGACGTCACCAATTAATGGTATGAATATTCCATCCATTTTCCCTGCCGTTATTGTGAAAAATATTTCAACTGCACAACAGGTTTGAAAAGACGCTTTGAGTAAGAAATCAAAACCGCCCAGACATGGGTCGGGGCGGTTAAGGGTGGAGACGTTACTCTCTGTATTTCAGCATTTGCTCTTCTTTGAGATATGGAGCAGCTCGCCGTCGCGGACGAATGTGTCAGTGCCTACGTGTACAGGACTTACATCAATCTCACTCCTGTATTGCGGGTTGCCTGTATTCGTCTTTACTTTATCATCCTGAGGCTGATGGGGTTTCTGTTCGGGCATGGTGGTACTCCTTGGTTAAGGGTTGAAGGTACAATGCCTTGATGGCGTTTATGCAATGATACCTAAGTTTTATAAAAAGTACAAAATTAAATAGAGAAAGTCTAACCCCGAAAATCTAGAACACTTTAGGACTGGTGATAAAAACCGCCCGCACAGAAGCGAGCGGTTTTCTTGGTGTAAGTCATGTCAACGATGTTTGTCGTTGACCCATAGCAGATTTCCTTTTTCGTCTCGAATGACCTTGATGAATGGATACCCCCAATGGAATGGACTTCTGCGGGAGTAAAACTGGATTCCACTCATAGTCTGTTTGATGAGTCCGTAACGTACATGCACACTGTCGCCTTTGATTGTTGCAGAAGTTGGTACAATGCTCATGTCTGCGTCGTGTTCCAACTCAACCGAGAAAGCACCGTTGTACTTCCAGTGTCTTGAGGGATTTCTGAAATTCTTAATATCTTGATTAAGTGCTCCCATTACGTACCTCCATAAGTTGTGTGTAGAATACAAAATATATGTCCAGCATACTTCTGTAGTTTTTATACATATAAATATGTTCTGAGTCAAGCTCGCGCGTAATGGCAGGATTTAAAAGTTTGTAAAAAAGAATAACGCCAACCCTTGGTAGAGTTGGCGTTATTGAGCATGAAGCTCGTTTCTTCAAACCGTGTGATTTACTCGCGTACGAGTTGTTCTTCCAAGCGGGCAATCTCGTCGTCGAATTCTTCGGGGCTCATATGTTGAAATCTGTCGAACATTGCGATTTCGAGTTTATCGTCGGGATTCACACAAATCATACGGTAGTATTCACGGCGATTCTCCTCGGCGATTTCCGCGGCGTTGAGACCACATGCGACCAATGTCTCATTCTCGTCGCAACCGATGGCACTTTGCTCGCCAGTGAGGTTACAGTAAAGGTCCCACTGTCCGAGTTTTCCTGGGCGAAGTTGCCCGAACTCGTAACCGATATTGTCCCTTGCTGTGTAGGCTCTGACCCAATGCATCGTCTTTTCAGACACGCGATCTTCGATTGCTTGGCGTTGGGCTTGCCAAAATAAAAAGAACTGCTCTTTCTCTTCGGGGGTGATTTCTTTCATGGCGTTTTCTCCTGTTCTTGAGATTGAAATGGTTTCGAGACTGTTTCAAATATAACCATACTATACATAAATTGTCAATAATTTTGCGTTATCCCCATGACAGGAGAAACCCGTGGATGGTAAAAACATTTTGTTATGTATACTTCTCCTAAGCTTGTAGTATCAAAGCGGATGCTATATTGAACGCCTTTATTCTTCGTACAAGAAGCATATTAATTTTTTTGATTATTATTAGAATTGCAGGATAATTCTTCCTTGGTTGCACTAACTTTAAGGACAGGATTTTATCCCACATGTTTTGTAGAGTTAAAATGAAAACCGTCCCAACTGCGGAACGGTTTCTTTGACATGATCATCTGAAGTTATGCGATCGCCGGCGATTCTTGAATTTTTGCACAGATATTCAATTTCAAATATGTATTTTTTGAATTTCCGACTTTTCGAATTCGCAAGGACACCCTGTCATCGACCCCAAGTCCTTGGATGTCTGAGGTTGCATTTATAATTTTACCGGCGTATTTTGCATTTTCAGGTACATTATCTACTCGCACTCTCCATGCTTTGCAGACTGCCCCCTGAACCCTACGAATTATTTTTCCAGTGTAGTTAGTCATATTTCCTCCAAGCGTTTTTTTTGACTCTTAAGGATATCTATCCTGTCACTGTCCTGCTGTATACACTAACTTAAAAATGAATAAAATCAAACCATGAATCTAACGAGTTACCGGTATGTTAAAAAAGCCTGCAGGGGACGTATTGGGAGACAGTATTGGGGTACAATTTAGTTAGGAAAGGTGTGGTGTAATTTGCGAATATCGGAACGAGTAGGATTCTTCCATTACCTGCCCGTGGCAGGCGGGCATGGACGGTACATTTCTCACATCTCATACCATCTCTAACAAACCATCAGGCCCGTCATCGCGAGTCGCAACGAAGCGATCCAGTTCTGGTTTGCTTCGTTGCGACTCGCAAAGACGAATAACTCCTAGGGTTTAGTTGTGGATGGTATCACTTCCCTTTCGACAAGCTCAAATTTGTTGCGATAAGTTCGAAATCTTCTCATCCTATCACATGAGCAATCCGCTAGCCGGCGGATGTTTGCTCACGTGCGGAGCTTGTGACGCAAAAATCGCCCGAAGCCGATTTTCACTAACAAGCTTGCCTTGCTCAAAGACTTTCGAACATTGGACTGGGCTGAAGAATACAAATATCCTACAGTGGTTCTCTCCCAAGTGAACCAACTGCTGGCCGAATGCAATGAGGAATAACCAGAAATTGCCAGCTGCCTGCCCGTCCGTAGATCCTGGCGACGGCGGGTTTGCCCCTGTTGCGAGCTTTGTGCCGAGGGTACACGTTTGATACCACCTTGCATCATAATCTCCCGTTTGACCAAATTTGAACTTTTAGAACGAGTTGCTTAACTCAAGCGATATTAAGCAAATTACACCGAGTCATATTTGCTTAACAAAACTCCTTATCCGAACACGAGCACTTTATCGCTTTCCTCAACCATTTTGAGTAAATCAGTCATGGTAGAGACTGGACAGACCCCGGCCTCTTTTTTACCACGAATTTCCAAACAGGTGCCACAAGCGTACAGGTTTCCTTTTAATTCTCTGTATTCGGCGACTTTCTTGGAAATATCAAAGTGTTCTGTGTCGGCAATAGTATCGAGTTCTATTCCCTCACTCATTAAAAAAATAGTCACATCATGACTGGCTTTAAGCGAAGTGATACTGAAACGAAACGTATTCCAAACGTGCTCCGAATTATTGGACTGTAAAATAATACCAATTTTCATAACAGTCTAACTTAAATCTTTTTTCTTTTCCTCGAACTCCTGCTTGTTAATTTCGCCCTTGGCGTATCGTTCCTGCAAGATTTCGAGTGCCGATTTTGCGTGATTGTCAGTACCGCGAGATTGGCTCGTAAGCCACTTAATAAGCGCGAAAATGCCAGCGATTATCAAGACCCACCAGAAGATCATAAAAATCCAGCCGAAGCCACCAAAAGGCCAGAATCCAAAATTCATCATTTGGGCATTTGCCGAGCTGGCGACAAGCAGTGATCCAAAAATGAAAGTTGTAATCAGGAGTCTTTTCACACCGTTAGAAATAGGATGCGGATTATTTATCTGCCCCTTATCATCCTTATGTGTAATGTGTATATTTTTTTGCATAGTTTTCTAACAATTACTGCGTCCGCGATTTCTAACGGGGTTCATACAATTGTATTTTAGCATTTTTACAACCCAAAAACCAACGCGTTCCATTATCAATAGACAAAGCTATTTTGATTTAGGTTTTTTGCTAAGCACATATTGCACCGAAGGACTAATTGGCTTATCCGTTCGATGAATACAACCAATCCAACAACAAGGACGCCTCATTCCTTCTTTGAGTTCCGAAATAACCCTATCGACATGATCCTTTCTCGTCTCCGGCATTTTGACGGATATAGCCCAGCAAATCCACTCATTGCGAGCGAGCGGTGTTAGATCATTCCATTTTACAAGCGCCTCCTGATCAGAAGCTAATGCTTTTCGTAAATCCGTAGGTACATTATGCACTACACCAGTGGCGATCTTGTCCTGAGCTTGTCGAAGGGTTTTTTGTGTTGCCTTTTTCATAATTTTATTCCATTAGCTGCTCATTTATTTCCTAGCTCTTCGGCCAGCCCTATAAGAAGTCCTTCGGGACCGCGGATGTAGCAAAGTCGATACGAGTTCTCATACTGAACCACTTCGCCGACAAGCTGTGCACCATGCTTGCAGAGCCTTTCAAACGTCTCGTTGATGTTGCTCACAGTGAACATGGTACGTAGGTAGCCGAGAGAATTCACCGGAGCCTTCCGGTGATCGGCGACTATAGGTGGAGTGAGAAATCGCGAGAGTTCAAGTCTGCTGTGTCCGTCAGGGGTGACCATCACGGCAATTTCGACGGATTGGTTGCCTAGTCTGGTGACACGCCCAGCCCATTCTTCTTCAATCATGGCTCGTCCTTCAAGTTTCAGGCCAAGCTCGGTGAAAAAAGAGATGACTTCATCGAGGGATTCGACCACGATGCCGACGTTGTCCATTCGTAGTAATTTACTTTTGGTAGTCATATTTCTTGTTAGTATTATTTTACCAAATCTTCCAATTTTTTATCTACTTGCGGTCCAATATTGAATTTGTTGATATCTTCCGCCACCTTTTCGCCACTATTGCTGAGTATCAACTATTCTGTCGGCTCTGTCGCGGGGTAGTTGATAGCCTTAAGTTTAAGTAAATGGGTTTTTGAATCACGGCAATTACAGTTCTTGGCGTGTCCCTCATGCCACTTTATCTTTTGCTTAAGTGTCGCGTTCTTGGGCATTTTGTTTTTCAAGTGCCATTCTTTATTGATTTTGTTTACCTCGTTAGATATTTTTTGTTGTCCAATCATATTTTCTGATTTTTTTTTAGCCAGTTATATATTTGCTTCAATCAAGAACAAATATCTAACGGGGTGAATAATTATCGTATTCCTGTGTCACAGGAGATGGTTATATTGGTAAATTTATTTGCTTCGACTTTGAATTGATCATGACTGCAATATGGCAAAATATTTGCGGTGGCCGCTGAACGAATAGTATATTCACCCGGTTGAACTTTTACGCTAAATTTTCCGTTAGCATCAGAACTGAATTCGGTGATAACACGAGATTGATCGGCAGTAGTGAGTACCAAGTTTGTTGCGTATGGTTTATCGGCACACGCTGGATCTGGCGGGTCCATTACAACAGGACATGTAGGACCGAGCAGTACCGTACCATTAATACCACCACTAGTAGATACGGCAGGAGGAGTTGTTTGCTGTGTAAATTGCAGTGTCATTGCCATTCTATCAACGACATCGTCGAGATCGAAAGTCTCATGTTCGCCTTCGCAAGCTTTGCGTTCTGCTTCGTTATAGTTGCCACACTGTACAGTACGGAGGCTAAATGTGAAAATCACGGTCATACTTTGTCTCGCCGAAGCCTCTGGCGTAGGCGGAATGTCTGCTTGAAACGCGTAAGCATATTGGTTATATATGCTACCTGCCGCGCCTTCAGTTACTTTGGTGACACAATAAGTGCGGTTATCGACCGTTCGTTTTAGTGTTTGTCCAGCTCTGGCGGTCTCCACTCCAGCTTCGGTGCAAGTGAAAGTTTCGTTCAGTACCTGAATCTGCGGTGGCCAATCTTGTGTGTGGATGTATTCTGTAAGCAAAGTTTCCGGATATTGAAATGTTACGCCGGTTTTGCTATCTTTCGTCGTTTTCCAATTTTCACCCGCTTCGTCCACTGTATCCTCTGGCGAAGGCTGGGGACACGGAGCAAATTCACACTGTAGGCCCGTACGACCAACATGTGAGCCATCAGGACATAGTTTGGCTTCTTGGGTACAGTAAACCGGCTCGGATAGACTAGAAAACTTTGACCATGTGATATAGGAAGTTCCGCCAAGCAGAAATACGATAACCATTCCAAGCAAAATATTTTTATTTTTAGATTGGTGTTCAAAGATCATAATTTATTTTTTTTGATTAAGTCCTAGTATTTTTTCGGTTGGGGAGATACTGCCAAGAATATTGTACGAAAAGTAATTTCACGCGTCGGTTATCAGCTTGAGCACATTTTTAATCTCGGTAACATCATCCACGATCAAACATGGTCACCATTTTCATCGTACAATCGTCGTCCTCTTTGGTATATATAAATGTATCCCGAACATGATCCAAAGTAAAATTGCTCTCGGTTTCTTCAAGTATTTCCATGAGCTCCTACCCAATCTCTTTTCGCCGTTCTAAAATATCTTGTTTTGATTCTATATTCTCTAAAAGACCATGCAAAAAGACAAAAGAGCACTCTCGTGCCCACTTGTCCTATCTGGCTCCGAGTGTGGGATGAAGTTCAAATTTTTTACATAGAACTGATATGAAAAGAAAACCTCACCATCTTGATCTGTACCCCAAAAAGTGGGCACTTTATTAAGTGTCCACTTTTTGGGGTACAGATCAGTTTGGTATATAACAATTTTGTTTTGTATTTTTTTCTTGGTCATGCGTATTTATGTACATATATATTACAGTAAAAAGTAAAATGAGTTTACTG
>Ga0076132_133_pt1 | contig 10240 bp, 11 predicted proteins | sample RifGroC2_FD_67718 | JGI IMG/M metagenome (GOLD analysis project Ga0076132, IMG submission 67718) | Parcubacteria bacterium GW2011_GWC2_42_11
AAATTTTAGAACATGGCTCCGTACAAGTTACCAAACAATAATTACCAACGCAAGTAATGAATTCCATATTAGAAAAGAAAGAGTAATTCTCTCCTACTCTTGCCAGTAAGGTTTGAAGTTCACTATTTCCTCCACAAGTACTTCTGCTTTTTGCCCAGTAAAACGGAGCGACCGATCATCAACATACACAAAGGCTATAGGCTTCCCTGGGTTATCTCCAAACTTATCCGGCCGATGATTAATATGGTCATACGGAATATCATATTTTTCACAATATTTTTTCAAAAACTCATCCCCTCTCGTCGAGTGTATGAGGATAGTAAAACCTTTCTCTTTGAGAATCTTTATCGCTTTTACTGTTTCAGAAATAGGTTCTTCTGCATACTCTTTCCCTACAAAACCAGAGTATGTTGCTATGACCGCATCAAAATCAAACGCGACTGTCTTTCTTTTTGGTTTTGGTGTTTCTTTCATGCCTTAAATAGTTACAGATTTCGAAATATAAAATATTTCTACAAAGTAAATTTTCCTTTTTTGTATATCACTTTTTTACTACCATCAGTTAGAAATGCAGTAACTGTCCTGTCGGTCGTTGAGACAATATCAGTGTGAATTGGAGAATCGTTAAAGCCAAACTTCTTCCACTGTCCTTTGGAGTTTTTTGAAGCATCACCTACAAAACATTCCCGGAATGAATCCCCAAGTGCAATATGAGTATTACCATACTCACCACCCACGTTTTCATCATAGAGCGTTTCTCCCATGAATTTTGTAATACGAGAAAAACGACTGTCTGTGAGTGAGAACTCACCTATCTTGTCTGCGTTTGGTGATTCAATCATTTTCTTGAGCAGGTTTTCATTTTTCTTTACCTTACTCTCCACGACGACCCCTTTTTTAAAAGTGAGTTCTATACCGTCAATAAGACTTCCATACTGGTACAGTGGCTGATTGAAACGAATCCAACCTTCCGTTCCCCTCCAGTCAGGTGAGGTAAAAATCTCAAAACTTGGAATATTTCTACCACTTCCTCCCGCCCATTTTCGCTTTTCACCCAGAGTAAGCAAAAGATCAACATCATTTCCAGTCACATGCAGTTTTTCTATAGGAAGAGCATTGAGTTTTTCAATATATGTCTGCATTTGCTCATACAACTTTTTCCATTTTGCCACAGGGTCTTTCTCATCGAGATAACATGCTTGTATGATTTGTTCCCAATATTCCTCCTGTGTCATCTTTACATCCTTAGCCATGTGCGGAGTACCATACAGTGCAACTGTCCACGTGAATTTTCCAAGGTTTTCTTTTTTATTTCGCCACTCACTGTAAGGTTTCATGGCTACGCGTCTCTTCATAATCTTTTCTGGGTCAACATCTTTGAGCGACATCTTGTCAGTCTCGGCTATCAGGAAAATACTATGGTCCGCTTGCTCGACTAAACCCTTGAGATACTTTTTAGGAAAATGGGTAAGTTGCTCCTCTTCTGCGCACTCATAAAATACACCGTCAAAACTAAACCACGATTCATTATCAGGAGTATATCTCTGTAGCACATGTCCTCCAGACTTCCAGATGGTGTGTAATACTGCTGCATAGAGAGGTTTCGAAGCTTCATTTCCAATCACAGCCACTACTTCTCCTCTCTTTATTCCCTCTCCACTATTAAGTGCGAAATTAACGAGCACTTGTGCATACTTTTCTAGAATCTTTTTTTCTGGATGATACGCTTTTTTAGACATTGCTGAAGTATAGCAAAAATATATGGTAAGGAAAAAGTATAAAAATGTAACCCATTAGGCAACCATACGAGAAGTTGCTATGCATCTCGCAAGTATATAGTTCTCGTTTTGAATTCTAGAAGTTTTTGAGTCTTGGTTGGTATTGCTCAAGAAAATTGGGAAGCTGGGAATGCATAGGAGTTGGTAATACGTCAAGAGTAAACCACTCTACAGCATCAAACTTATGCGGTTCACCGTTTGAAACCTTATTCCTGTCTACGTGTACTAGGAAATCAAGCGCTATCCAGTGTGTTTTCTTGCCCTCATGCTCACGGTGTACGTCTCGATACCCTAAGAATTCGTACGAGACAACGTCTGTACAGTACTCCTCGGCGATTTCTTTTTTTAGCGTAGCTTCGACAGTGTCACCAAATTCTAATCCCCCGCCACCTATATCCCATCGACCCTGTTCGTCACGACAATTCGCACTGCGTTTATTAAGGAGAACATTCCCTGCACCATCGTGACACATATATACAATTGTGACACCCGTATAATCCTGACCTTTTTTCATGTCCTCAGTATATAACTAGAAGTTGGAAGTTAAAAGTTGAAGGTTAAAAGCTTACTCAGGTTAAAAACATAACAGCGAAACACCGCAGTCCAAGGACTGCAGTGTTTGATACGTTACTCTTTCGATATCACCCATGAAGAATTTAAACTTTAAATATATATATCAAACTTTGTGGTATAGTCATCAATATATACAAGTATGCAACGATTCACCAAAAGAAGTGACTTTCCGGAGCATTTACCAACCGACAAAACGTTTTTTTGCTCCCTATGTGGAGCAAATGGTATACAGAAAATCATACGTGCTGACGGCACAGCTACACACCACTGCAACGGTTGCGGAGGTGACGCAGAACGGTTCCTAGGATGGGACCCAGGTATGGCGCAATTCTTTAATGAAGCCAGTGAGTTGGTACACGAGAGTGTTGGTGTCATTGTACAGAACCAACAACATGAGATTTTACTCTTCAAGCGCATAAAGTATCCCTTTTTATGGACTATACCGGCCGGACACCGTGACATTGGTGAGGATCCACGGCACGCCGCCTCACGAGAGCTTGAAGAAGAAACTACTATTGTAACAAATGAGCTACAAGAAATTTTTACAGGTGAGATTCGAGGAGACAGTTGCATTGGTGGTGTTGATATACATTTCTGGTATACCTATCTTTACCATATACAGGACAATGTGACTCCAGTCATTGAAGCAGAAGAAGGAGCGCAGTGGGGATGGTTCCCCTTAGACGATATGCCCGAAATTGTCATGCCACTTAAGTACCTACTCTCCCATTCAGAGGTTAGAAAAATGCTTTAAGAAAAAAGAGACAGACAAACAGCCTCACTTTCGTAAGGCTGTTGCGTAAAAACAATCTCGTATCTTTTACTTTCTAGAATAGAAGGTGAAGGCCTCCAAGTATTCTAGATACTCCCAATCCGGACAGTCATCACTTCCGTTTATAACACGTGCGACTTGCGTACCATTGTGCGAAAGATACACATGGCCAGGCACAAGCATGTTTGACTGAAACAGACACGGCAAACCATCATTCCGCGAAAGATCGAGCCAGTGAACATTTCCCATGGTGTGTACAAGTTCCATAATGTTGCGAACCAACACTTCGGGTTGTGCGAGTTGATACAGTACAAATGAGGTAAGGATACATACTGTTTCAAAATTCACCTTTTTTACATCCTCCAGCGCTTCCTCAAAAGTCTTCTCAAACAACACTCCCTTCTCTGGGCAGGTTTCTACAAATGCTGAAACCTTGCTCCTCTTGTCTACATCCCAGACAAAAAATGTAGGTAATGTTGTACGAAGAACGCACGGATGGCATCCTTGTAAGCCAGAAGTACTCCTTTGCCAGTGAGCCTCCTTGGTGCAAGAACAGACTATCTGACGAACACAACACTGTCCCGATAAGACCCGCGGAGCAACCGAGCTCGACAACCGTAGCAGACCTGTTGGTAAGCAAATTACTTTTGTAAAAGTAATCTAAAATAATAGCAGCTCTTTGAGGAATGTTCCCTTGTGTACCATACTTCACCACCAGGTAACGTATCAGATGTGCATTTTCTTCAAGCACCCGTATCCATTCGTCTTCGCCACTTGTGCGATCAAACGTTTCTTTTTTAAGAGACGCTACGTACTCAGAAATGGGAAGAAGACTATACAAAATGTTGCGCAGACTTGTTCCTTTCCTCCCTGCCTGTATGTCTTTCACGATGTCGACAAAACTTGTCTTCTGCATAAGGCTCCTTGTAAACCATGGGAGCCTCTTCTTAGAACCCACAAAATCAAGCTCCCTAGCGAGATTCTCGTTCATTGCAACCTCCATATGATGGTAAGATTTATGATACTATGGTAAACATCGTTCTAAACAGAGTATGCATATGAAAAACCATCTTGTAAACCTTGAGCAAAAAAATAATTGTATCATTGGGGTTGAGGTCCGAGACATCACAACACACTCGACCTTTTTTGCACATCAAGAAAAAATGGTTCTTTCTTCGGCGAGCTGTATCAAACTCTTTTTTGCAGGTGCAGTACTAGAAGTAATTCATAAAAAAAACCTGTCTTTGGCAAGCACCCTTCTTGTAGACCCTTCACATTTTGTTCCTGGCGCCAGCGTACTTGCCGATCTTAAAACACAAGAGATGCGCATCGACGACCTACTGTATCTCCTTCTCGCTCACAGTGACACAACCGCGCAAAACACCCTCGAACAACTCATTTCGTCACAAGAAGTAAACGAGTATATTCAACGACACGGATTTTTAGGAACGACTTTTGTATCAAAAAACAACCCTACCAAAACCGTGTTTCCAAGCACCACTCCAAACGATGGGGTAACATTTATGGAGAGACTTTGGGACGGGGAAACCTTTGAGCCAGGAGCTCGCAAACTCATGCTTACCTACTTAGCTCAGTCAAGACACACACACTTCGGACTCCGTCATCTCCCCACCTCACTCAATATGAAAGACCCTATAATTTCCGAGAGGTATTCAAAAGCGGGAAAAGTGCACCACACAGTCAATGACACGGTACTCCTTAAAACACCTAAGGAAGTTTTAAGTATTGGTGTTTTTGTTGACAATTTCGTCGCAACTGAAAACTTTAACAGCGTCGACAACAAAGGTATTCTTCTTGTTTCCGATATCACACGGGACTTGTTTACCGAATGGTACCAATCAGTTTCGTAGTATTTTTTTTCTGATACAGGCAACTGTAAGATAGTTTATTGTCCCCTGATAAGAAAATAGTTGCATGACCCATGCACTACAAAAAACTTCACCACACCTTTACAAATTAAACCGTGGCTGTCTCAGTTTATGACTGTCCCGGTACCCGACATTTCCCCAAAATTAAGGAGGTCGGACCTCCTTAATAATTAATATAACAATACTTATTGTGTCTAGTGCGGAGTTGAAAGCGAAACCCCGTACACCAAACGAAATGTGATTTAATTGTCCCCAATAAAATTCACCTAATCTTAATGATAAGAGTTTAAAATTATTCAGACTTACTTAATGTACTAATACTAATAAATAATCTTTATGAACAAAACACTTTCGGTAATAGTAATTATAATTCTTATCGCTGGTGGCTTTTGGTTTTTTATGCGCGCCGATGATACACAAACGCCTTCAACAAAACAAACGCCAAGCACAGCACAGACAACACCTGTGACAAAGCAACCATCTACGTCTTCAGCAACTCAAACACCGTCTTCTCAAACCCAAACAAATAATAGGGTTGTCTTCAATATCAAAGGAACAAAATTTGCTTACGACAAAAAAGAACTAACGGTTACTGAAGGTGACATGGTGACTATAAACTTTGAATCAGCCGATGGTTTTCATGACTGGGTAATAGACGAGTTTAATGCGGCTACAAAACAAGTAGACGTTGGTGTGCCAACATCAGTGACCTTCGTGGCTGACAAGGTGGGTGTGTTTGAGTATTACTGTTCAGTAGGCAACCACAGGGCTATGGGCATGGTTGGGAAACTTACCGTCGTTGCAAAACAATAGCACCTCGTGACACTGGATAAAAACAAACACCGTCTACAGCATTATGGACGATGTTTGCTATAACTTTTAACCGTACTGGTTACTTATTGTAGTTAAGTGCGGAATGATTTATTGTCCCCGTCCCCAATTCTTTTACACATCCCCAACCGTTACTGATATTAGGAGGGAGTTACCGAGTTAAAAAATTTAAGCCTGTCCCATATATCACACGAAATGCGATTTAAGTTTCCCTATTCCCAAGTATCAACTGCAGTACTTTGATGGTGAACTCTCTTTCTTCGACGTTCAAAATGTTCTTCACGTGCTTGTCGGTATGCACTAACTATTTGCGGATACTCTGGATGCACTTCCATCCATGCATCTATATTGGTCCACGATAGACCATGAAAACCAAACTGTGTGTTATAGGTGTATACGTCTTCATCCCCCTCTATACTAAACCGTTGTGCAAGACTGACAGGAGCAAACACCACACCTTCACGCTCCACACTGTTTCTGTTCCAAACACACAGTGACACATCCTCTGGATGATGTCTTGCTATCTTTCCAGATTCCAAAAGTTTTGCAGAGGTTTCTAGAAACTTTTTACTGCGTAGGGAAAAACCGCCATTCCCGACCACTTTTACGCCAACAAGGTTTTCTGGAAAATCAAAGTTTTTTACTGACCAGTCAGCCACATGCCATGGTGCCCCAATATAGTCATACTTTAGAAACTCATCAGTCCAACTTTGCGGATTTAAAATAAAACCATCATATTGTACAAGTAATACATAATCAGTATCGACATATTTCACAAGCTCTGCAATACAAAATCTTGAAAATTCCTCGATACTTCCAATATATGCAATTGTTACCAATCGCTCATCATTAGTTGAAAGTGAAGTAAGTAACTTCACTGCTCCAAAATCAATGTCCTTTTGACAAATATCCATTATCACTTGGATTCGTTCAACATTCACACAGTCGATACCTATGAGAGTTACATTTTTTAGGTTGAGTTTCATTGTGTAAATATGTATGTAAGACAGTGTAGCATACAGTTTACGTCTTGGTATTTTACGCATCAACTCATCTAGTATGACACCGAAACAGTACGTGTACCTTAGCGTGCTTTTTTAATTAAACGGTTGCTGTCCTTTGTTATTTTTTAAAAAAAGTGGCTATCTTTTTTCCTCAAACTCAAGAAGGATGCGTTTCAATCATAAGAAATTTTCTTATATTCTCTTTGAAGAAATCTTTGAATCGAATATTTCTGTTCGTGATTTTTTGTTGCTCATATTCCTTATAGAAACTATAAACACGTTCACGCAAATCGTTTCTTACATACCTATCGAAGTAGGTGTCTATCTGACCCCTGAGCTCAAGAAGAGAATGTATTCCCATCTGTTCCAAACGAGCTCGTGTTTCTGGTTCTGAATTAAGAGTGTTGGCATATGATTCCTCCGTAAGCTCATCAAGCACTTGCTTGAATTGCTCTAAAGATGGAAGGTCTTCTCCATGTCTAATTATGTCATTATAAGTTCTAATTAACTCTTCATTTAGGAGACTCTCTGCGTGCTCACCATATCCTTCGTCAACTTTATACTTCACAGACGCCAGACTGATAATGTTTTCTTTTGGTAAATCATTTGCAATCATCTCTGTCAATGGGTTGATGATACCATGTAAATATTCATGACCAGCATTATCGACATTTCCCGGATGTGAGACAATAACTGCAGTGTTATCAACATGAAAAGAAAAACCTGAGTTCTTATTTTTAATGATATTCCCCGCAGGAACAAGTAGTACCTTTTTTGGGAACTCGCCATCTGTGGGGTGGAAATATTCTAGTATCTCAGAGATTTGTGCCTCAAAAATAGAAACATACTGTTCCCAACTTTCTGCCTCGTCATTTATTGTGGCAGTAGAATCAATTTTAGAAAAATCATTTCTCAACTTCGCCAGTATTTTCTCGGGGTCAGAAATGTGTTGTTTATATTTTTTTACTTGTTCAACAAGTTCTTTTTTCCATTCAGGATGCTCCAGTGACAGGGCGAGCATGAATATGGCTTCTTCGTCCTTAACGTCACTATACTGATCCATAACACTCGATGCAAACTCGAGTCCACGTTCACGATCTAGTATAACTTTTGGACAAGATTGTTTTTCGAATTCTATTATTCCTTCAATGCTCACGTACAAATCTTACTAGATGATCATCTGTCACGCTAGCGCACGCATCAACTCATCTCATATGACACCGAAACAGTACATATACTTCATCACACATTTTTAAATTAAACCGTGACTGACCTCTAGTACCTAAGTTATAATAAACGTCACATGCAAGAAGCACCACCACAGAATAACCAGAAAGAAGATGTAGTCTCCGCGGAGGAAAAAATGAAATATATACGTGGACAGATGATTACAGCTTTTGTTGAGCGTCAGTCGCATTTTTATAAGAATGAAGGAGATTGTATGTCATTCGCAACATATCTTGAGCAAAAAACAATTCCAGAAGACGCTGAAGAACACGAGCGAAAAGGTCTTTTGAGTAGTGTAGCAAGCGAGTGTAAAAGTGAAGGTCGACATATGTCATACGATGACTTGGCAAGTCGAGTAGATATGCTTTATAAGCAAGGAGGTGGTAGGGCTGTTGGTATATTTTTATCCGAACTTATAGATACACTTCCCATAGATACTTCAGAAAATGACGATATTATATCTTGCAATATTGTAAGTAAATTAAAATATATGGAATCGTTGGGCTACGATCCTGCCGGTACTTTTATGGAAATACACTTTGATAGCCTGTATAGGCACGGTGAGAAAAATATACGTAGTGCCATAAAGGATGAGCTTGGCAGAGTAGCCAAAGACATCGTCGAACATCATCCAGATGTGCAAGCAGTTGTTGCTACGAGCTGGCTCATGGGCACTGGGCTAGCAGAACGTTTTGGCTTTACGGTGCTTGAGGATGTTGAGGTAACACAAGAAGGACATCAGTTGCGAGGACAACTTATAACTCAAGATGGGAGTGTGCACGAGGATCGAAGGAAGGCGTATATTGAGGGCAAAGATTTGCCTTTCAAAGTCAAATGTGGGTACATTTCAGTAGATGATTTTCTAGCTCGCTATTTACCAAAAGATGGGGTAGCAGAATCAGAGTAAAAACGGTGACTGTCCCTTTCTCCATGAGTTTTATATAAAAGTGGCCACAGCATGTTGCTGTGGCCACTACTCTGTCTTCACTACTCAAGATCAACCCGGATTTCCACTTCTTTCTCGAATGTAAGTTTTCCTTCTTGATTACGATGAATCCATCCTCGACGAAGGGCAACATTTACACCCATGAGTGCTGGTCCAAAGAATAGCCAGGCAAAAATGGCTCGTATGTCACCACTTCCTGCCGGGTTTATGTATACACCCCTTGGACCGCTTGCTCTCCAACACTCATAGCTCCAACAGGTATTCCCGATATACAACCAGCCTGCGATGCAGAGGGGAGATGCTACCCATGCCGGAAACCACTCGGTAAAAATGGTTAACAAAACTGGAAGAATCATTACCATAATACCGAAGATAATCTCAAGAATAATCATTGTGTTTCCTCCCTTGAAAATTTGAATTATCTTATCGACGACGCCCAGAAGCGATATTAATACTAAATTTATATTACGTCAACTTTTTTTTGAGAGGGATTGATGCAATAACACTTCGTGACACTGCTGTTCGATAAAAACAGACACCGTCTTGTTTTTCCTGTACATACCAACTTTTGTTTCAATTATATTCTCATGTTAGTACTGGCAGTTTGGGATGAAGTAAAGTATTTATATAAAACGTACCCCCAGCTCAATGCTGAGGGTACGAGGTTAATTTGAGAGCCGTCGGCACAACCAACGGCGTCAAAGACGTAACAATACGAGTTTACAGTTTGTACAGGTTTGTAAATTTCTCCGTAAGGTATTCAAGGTATGGTCCAACAGTAAGCTCACTGCCAGTAGCGAGTCTGTACAACTCATCTGAGCTATACCGGCATCCATGCTGATGTATGTTTTCCTTGAGCCAGCTATTCAATGAGGACAAATCCCCCTGAGTAATATCCCGTTCAAGTGTAGGTACCTGTGCCTCTGCTCCGGCAAAGAGTTTAGCTGCTCCAACAGCACCCAAGGTGTATGTTGGAAAGTATCCAAACGACCCATCGGTCCAATGAATATCCTGCAAGCAGCCGAGAGTATCATTGGGTGGCACGATACCAAGCAATTCTTTCATCTTTCTGTTCCACACCTGAGGCAAATCCCTTACTGCAAGACTTCCGTCCATGAGAGCGTTTTCGATCTCATATCTGAGTATGATATGCATGGTATAGGTAAGCTCATCCGCTTCAACACGAATGAATCCCGGCTCTACCAGATTTACCGCTTGAT
>Ga0076132_137_pt1 | contig 9763 bp, 9 predicted proteins | sample RifGroC2_FD_67718 | JGI IMG/M metagenome (GOLD analysis project Ga0076132, IMG submission 67718) | Parcubacteria bacterium GW2011_GWC2_42_11
AATTTTGATGCCTAAAAACTTAATCTTTTGATATATTGAATATAGCATACAGCACTATTTCTGAAATTTCTTTTTCTCGCTTATTTTTTAAAATTGTTTTTCGAAACAATTGAGTGCTTCAAACGTTTTTCCAATTTTTTTCTGGCTCCACCGGCGATATCGCCACCAGCCTTGGCATCGGCTTTTAGCTTCGACAAGCCTTTTGAATTTTCTGTGCGATGAATTTCCGTCGTAGAGCGCTCTCCCAACATGGTAAAGATAAGCTCAAAATCGTCCATGTGGTCTCGCAGATTTTCCCGTTTCAATCCTTTGAGTTTTTTATATTCACTCGGGGTTACACCAAAACTCGCCTTGGAAATTTCTGCTGTCAAAATTTCATATTCTCTTTTTTCCTTGGCGCCACGTTTTTGCCACTCATCAGTCAATTCTTCGCGAATAGCAATGCCCCGCATTCGCTTTTCAATCCAATCATCACTATAGCCCTTGAGCTTGTAAAGCATTCTGGTTCTTTTGGTCGCCAATTCTGGATCTTCAATTTCCTGAATTCTCTCATAACCGACTTTAGCCAACCATCTTTTGAATGGCTCCGCTTTGGGCGATGGGATAGATTGGATAATGCGAAACATTCCTTCAGTATTGGCACAATCTGTTTCATAAAATTTTCCATCAGAGGACTGTAGCTTCAGTTGTCTACAAATTGTAGACAACTCAGTTCCAGCTTCACCCTTAACTCTAGTCTTCATAGCATTCCAATACACCCGAGGTTTTACGCTATCCGTTAAAACTTCAATAACATCCACCACCGAAAACCACCATTCATTATTATAAATAGTTTTTCTAATTTGTTTGCCTTTAAATATTGCTACTTTTGTTTCAGCTTCCATATCAAAACGTATTTTTATGATAGCATGAATACGGGTTATTTCTTCATCTGATAGTGCACAAGCCTCCTATATGTAATACCAAGTATTCGTAACACTATCCCCAATTAACTGATTCATATAACATAGCGTGGATTGCTTCACTTCGTTCGCAATGACGACGGCTCTGACCCTTACTTAGTCTTTGTGTAAAAAACTTAAAAAAATTTGTACTAAACAAAAGCTCGCGCATACGAGCTACTTTAAACTTTTAACATTCAACTTTTAACTTAACCTACCAACTCGTCTCAAAATAGCTTTGGCCGTCATACACTACCAACGTTCCATCATTCTTAAGTATCTATTATCAAGTTCAACCACGTACAGTCCCCGCTCGCTTAGAACAAGCAGTAAGTCATTCCTGTTTGGGTAAAACTCATATCTAAGAATCGGTTCTTGCCAGTTAATAGAGAGTCTGTCTGCACACGATTCCATGCAAAAGAAATACGGTACCGGATCATTGATTCTTCCCCATGCCGCATATATATCTCCATTCTCAATCCATGTCACCATTCCCTCACGCTCTCGAACCATTTCTTTCTCACTCAACCGAGACGTACTCGCAAACTCTGCCAACCATTGAGGAAATTCAATTTCAAATATTGTCGACGTCGTAGCACGCCGTACACCACGAATGTACTCATACGTTGACGTCGCAACTTCAACTTCAAATTGTTCCTTGTCATCTGTGAAATATTCCTCAAGCTCAGTGTATTCTGGATTGACCACTTCTTGTGTGGTAGTAGTAGTACTTTCTTCAGCTGGCACAACGTCTGTTTCTTTAAAAGTAAGTGTTGTGCTCGCCCTAATTTGTCGCCAAATAAATTCGTTTGGCAACATAAGTACTCGCGCCTCAGTGACCAGATTTGGTTTTACCAAGAGCACTTTTACCCAACTCTGATATCCTTCTCGTTCAACACGTACCGCGTAATATCGGTTTGGAAGTAAATCCTGCACAAATGTATTTTTAAGAAATGCACCATTGTTCTCTAAAAAATCATCATCTAGAAAAACTGTAGTATTTGCTATATCTGAATGCAGGTAGATACCACCTGTTTGGATGAGTTCGAGCGCATCATCAAGTCGATATCCTTTCGAATAGCCAATCAGAATAGGTGTACACGTTAAAAACACAAAAAGAAGTGCCCAGAGGACACGTGAACGTATTTTTCTTGAAAGTGGCTTCATACTATTTTTTTAAATCACGATGCTTTGGAGTCACCCAAAATTCACCGACATACTTACCCAGAGCAAGTCTCGTTTGCGCATGAATGCCTGGGATAGCACCAAAAATTACTATGGTAAATGGTACAAGCAACCACTGCACCCCCGCAAAAAAGTACTTCCTTTTACGCTTGGGGGAATCGAGGGGTAACTGGGGCATAAACGAAAATGCAACAGCTACTGCAAGTACGAGTCCAAGCATAGCTGCCAACATAAGATTCCGAGTGATGTACGGAAGGTTATAAGAAAGTACGGTATCACGAAACGCATCACCACCCAACACAAGTGGCAACCATCCCAAGAGCAATATCAATAGCGGATGTGTCGCGAGCGACCACCAACCTTCAAGTTGCACCATGGTATGGTATAAACGCTTCTTTAGAGGAATTGCTTTATTTTTTATAAAACCAAAAAGCATGTACGGGACATTCTCCACTCCCCACAACCACCGAAACTGTTGCCTATAAATATTCCTAAGCGTTGTCCACATAGTGGGTGCCGTGGTCGCATCCATCGACACAGGGTAGCTTATCGCAATCGTCGAGTAGTTACCATTGTTGGCAAGGTACAGATTCCAAAAAATTCGAGAGTCATCTGAAATCATGTTTTTTTGCCAAAAACCGACCTCATTAAGCGCCTTGAAAGAAATGGCGTGCGATGAAAATGTAGTAAGTTTCTCTGCTCGCTCCTGCTGAATCATTTGCCAGAATGTACTTGAGAATGCTGCAACTCGTGACACAGCAGTTGCTTCCCAAATATTGTTGTTATAGAGGGGCACAGGCTGAAATGAAGTTTTGTGCGGGTTCTCGCACGTCAAAAAATACCATGTCAAACAAAGAAAATATTGCGGTAAAATAACCGTATCAATATCAAATGCAGATACGATAATATCTTCATATGGAATATGTTCCGGATTAATGTAATTTTTCTTTACCTCCTCAGCTGCAAATGTAATGTTTGGACCCTTCCCTTTAATCTCACCAACAACATGTTCAGGATGTACGGCGACAGTAATATGCCCAAACTGGCTCTCATATTTCTCTTTCATCCGATGCGCAATACTTACCGCCTTTTTCCCTGCACGCTCCTCTGCAGCAAGCGCAAGTATGATATGCGATTTGTCGTACGTTGAAGCTGCGATTGACTGTATCGCAGCTTCCACCATTTCCTCCGGTTCTTTGTAAAAAGGTAAAATGACAAGATGGTAAATATGTCCGTACTTAAGAGTACCAATCATTTCACGCCAATCTACCTGCATGTTATGTTTAAGCCTTCTCCAATTATATCGCTGATGCATTGAGAGGTAGAACGTCTTAAGAAGCCAATATAAATCAAAAGCAATAATAAGATACGCTGCGACGGTTGGACGGTAAATTGAGAGACCGATAATAGCAAATATAGTCGACCATGAAATAAGTGCCGGCACCATTTCGAGAGCTCTATATAACACCCAATCAGATCCCTTCAAATCGCGGGCATGTGCTACATGAAAATATGGATTTTGTGCGTATGACTCAAAGCAAACGACACATTTCTTTGTTGCCCGTCACAAAATGTCTCTCGTAGTATTGTTCATACAACTCGTTCCATTTTGCTTGGGCGCCTTGAACTGCATCCGTTTGCGTAAGTCCCACTATGATTGAAAGGTAGTTTAAAAGTGGTGTATATTTATCTCCATGCAAACGCTTTAATACAGTCCTATCACGCTAGAGCCGAAGGCGAGACTCGAACTCGCGACCTACCGCTTACAAGGCGGTTGCTCTACCAACTGAGCTACTTCGGCTCTAACGTGACACGTACCATCTTGCTCATCCCTCTCTCCCGTCTCCACGTTCAACACCTTCAAGAGTTGGGTTTCTTTTTTCAGCTTTCTTTTTTTTCCGAAACGACCTCAAAAAGAATGTGCCCTTTTCAAGACGAATTTCAATAAAACGTACAAAGAGTAAGGCTACATAGGTTACCATATGCAGGCCGTTTAAAAATACATCCTTGTGAACATATTCTATACCATACTTCAGTCCCGCAACAAGGTTGTGATTTGTTCTATCTGTCGTCTGGTCCAAGTAAAGTCGTGTTGTTTCGAATACCCGTTCACCTCGAATATACTCAAAATGTTTTAAACCCAAACTTAAAACAAGTAACGTGGCAGATACTAACAAAAGTATGGTCATACAATTAGGTAGTTGCCCTAGCGGTTAACGCTAAAACGTGTGTACTCAGAAATTTCAATTCGTTCTCCAAATTTCTGCGTTGCTTGCTCAACAAGATTAGTGATAGTAAGCGACGGGTCTTTTATATATTGTTGTTCAAGAAGCACTTGTTCCTCCAAGTAACTGTTTAGTTTCCCTTCAACAATAGCTTCTCTTTTGTCTGTAGGCTTTTCCTTTGCCTCATCCTCAAAGAGTTGTCGGGCCTTTGCAATGTCTTCTTCTTTTACCTGTGTTCTAGAAATAAATTTTGGGTTTGTTGCTGTAGCGTGCATAGCAATATTTCTAGCCAAAGCAATAAATTCTGCATTTTTTGCAACGAAATCCGTTTCGCATGAGAGTAGGACCAAAGCACCAACATCAAGCGACGCGTGCACATAAGCCTGAACAACCCCCGCTCCAAGTGTTCGTTCTGATTTTTTGGCAGCAGCGGAACTCGATTTCTTTCTAAGCACTATCAATGCCTTGTCCATGTCTCCATCAGTCTGTACAAGTGCATTTTTGCAATCCATCACCGAGAGCCCCGTGTGTGCCCTAAGCTTCTTTATATCTTCTGTTGTGACTTCCATAAGAAAAATTAGTTTACAAAATTAAACGCACAGTACTTCCTCCTTTTCAGTAAACGTACGTACTCCTTTACCTGCTTCCGGTGATACTCGTCTTCGGTGTTACGAGTACAGGCGCCGTACTCAATCCTTCCTCGTATGCTTCAGCAATTTCATTGACAAAATATTCAATAGATTTTCGTGCTGAGTCATTGGCGACGATAGGATATTCAACCATCGAGACATCACAATCACTGTTAGCGAGGGAAATGACAGGTATTTTCTTTACGTGAGCTTCTTCTACAGCAATAGCCTCACGACGAGAATCAACAACGAAGAGTGCTTCCGGCAATTTGTCACCAAGTCCTAGAAGTCCACCATACATTTTTTGAAGTTTCTCAATCTCTCGATCAATGTAGAGACGTTCAAGCTTTGTATACTTTGCTAGTGAACCTGATTCCTTGTCCTCAGTAAGCTTTTTTAATTTGTTAACCCGTTTTTTGATTTCTGCAAAGTTGGTGAGTGATCCTCCGATCCAGCGTCCTATACAGTACGGAGCATTAATTCGCTCAGCAACATTTTTAACGATTCTATGGCTTTCCGGTTTACCAGCAATAAAAAGAAGTTTCTTCCTTTCTGAACCCAACTTCTTGGCAAAAGCTTTAGCTTGGTTAAGAAGAAGCTCTGTCTTTTCTAAGTCAAAAATATCAGTCTTTTGCTTTAGTCCATATAGGTACTTCTTAACAGAAGGATGACGTCTAGCCTTTGGGAGCCCAAAATGCGCACCAGCACCAAACATGCGGTCCACAACTTCTGAGCGTTCGTTCTTTGTTTCGGTTGTATTCATCCCGTTAGAAATTACACTATTAACACTATTATTTATATATTTATACTACACAGTATACTTTTCCCCGTTGTTTATATGATTTCTAACGGGCTTCATATTCATATGTAGTGGGTCAGAGTGTACCAAATATCCTCAAAATGTCAAAAATGTTGTCACCTTTTGATGTACCACTTTCCCGTAGGACTTACGCAAACGGATGCTGTTCGAGGCGCACAAACAAAATACTACGAGGCGTATAGGTAGTACGACGAGTAGCATTTTGTGCAGTGCAACGATGAAAAGCGCCGTTTCCGTAAGTCCTATTACTCCTCTGATGTTTCTTTTGAGTGTATAGCCTCTAGTATAGGCTCAATTTCTCCCGACAAAATAACCTCAATGTTGTGCCAGCTTTGTTTTATGCGATGGTCAGTAATTCTGTCTTGAAGAATATTGTACGTACGGATTTTCTCACTTCTATCTCCGGTGCCAATTTGGTTCTTTCTTTCTGCTGCATACTTTTGAGCATCTTCTCTATCTTTCTTTTCTTGAAGTTTTGCTAAAAGTATCTGCATCGCCTTTATCTTGTTGGCTTCTTGTTTTCTTTCACTGGTACAACGAACGTCAATACCAGTTGGTATGTGAATAAGTCGTACAGCTGTTTCCACCTTATTAACATTTTGTCCTCCGGCACCACCTGATTTGGAAAATTCCATTTCTATTTCTGTAGGCAGTATCTCTACCGTTACTTTCTTCCGAAGAGGTAAAATTGCCACAGAAGCAGTTGATGTGTGAATCCTTCCTGATTTTTCTGTTTCAGGAATACGTTGCACTCGGTGCACTCCTGTCTCGTATCGCAACTTTCGATACACATCCTGTCCATGGATTTCAAATGACGCTTCTTTGTATCCTCCTAAATCACTGATAGACTCCGAAAGCTTTTTCACAGACCATCCTTGCTTTTCTGCATATCCCCGATACATATTAGAAAGATCTGCAGCGAATAACGCCGCTTCATCGCCACCAGCACCAGCGCGAATTTCGAGAATAATTTCATTAGGAAACTTATCCTCCTCTTCATCCTCCCTGAGGATATTTTGCATCTGCGCCAGAAGGGTCGCTTGCTGTTTTTCAGTTTCCTTAAGATCCTCATCTGCAAGCTCTTTCATTTCAGGGTCAGCTAGACCGAGTTCCCGCATTTCCTCTGCGAGTCGCGAAAGACGCTCATACTCTGAGGCTAAGTAACTTGTCTTTTGATTGTTTTTAAATTCAGTTATATCCACCATACTAGTATACGCCAAAACCGCCCTAGGGACGGTTTTTATTAGTTCATGGAGCAAGCTACTTTTTTGCTGCTGCCACGCGTCGCTTAAATTTATCCACACGTCCCGCGGTATCAACAACTGTTTCTTTTCCTGTGTAGAATGGGTGTGAGGCGCTTGAAATTTCAACCTTTACAAGGGGGTACTCTTTTTTGTCTGTCCATTCACCAACCGCATTCGTCTGTATTGTTGAACCAATCAAAAAACGCTCGCCACTTGAAGCGTCCTCAAATACTACTTTTCGATAATTTTTTGGGTGTATATCTGCTTTCATCCCGTTAGAAATTATTCTAATAACTCTATTCTCATTTAAAAAATTAAAAAACCTTAAACAATACGTACTATACCCGTTCTTATATCATTTTAACGGGATTCATATGTTGGAGAACAATACCAGACAACAAGCGAACTGACAAGTGGTTTTGAATTGTATCTAAGGTAGTCAAAATTATATGATATCAAGTAAGACTGAGAGTTAAAAGTTCACAAACACACTACTTGTGCTTGTGTGTTCGCTCTCGATGAAAGAGCTTTCAGCCCCGTGCCGAGTAAAGCTCGGTACGGGGTGTACTTTTAACTTAAAGACTCTTCAAAATATCTATATCACTTTGGAAATCAGCAGCATGACTCATCACCCCGTCCCCATAGAAGGCATACGCTGGGTTCGTAGCGTTACCACCTGCAAAGTACTTGAGTGCAGCCATGCGCTCAGCGGCGTATGTCCCTGCGTCAGCACCCAAATCTTTCATGTAGAGAGCGGTCGCAAGAAACGCATCTTGATTATCCCATGGGTTTGAGGGGCTTTGCTTCCCTCGTACCACACGTAAACGATCTGCATTTGCATCATATTTCCAAGGTCCAGCATAAAAGTCAGCAACAGAACTACTGTAACCGCAACCACCCGTCTGAAGGTTGATATACCCACCATAACAAGCCCACGTACTCGGGATAAACTGTGCAGGTCCCATAGCACCACCCCAACCATACCCCGGTTTTGCGGAAACAGGCATACTGTTGGGGTCAAGACCAAGCGTGGAGACAATCACCTGAAACACAGGTCTATCACGGGTAGGATGCATATCGACTGACCACGTACCATTACCAAGAAATTCTCCTAAGCGCGTTTCTTGCTTTAACACTCCCAAAATGAAGGCGGGTCGAACACCTGTCTTGTTACCAGCAAATGTTGCAAATTCTATAGCATCAACAAGATTAATAGCCGAGGTGCCACGCAACTCAAAAAGCTCAGTGCGAATTTGTGCAGCAGTTTTTTGGTTGGTGTTGATGTACTCTTGATACCGAGACTCCTCTCCCTTGGTAGCCCGCAACACTTTTGCTTTTTCGGATTCTTGATTTTCAAGCCTAGCACGCTGAAGCTTTTGTAAATCATGAAGCTCTTCTTCTTCCGCTTTCCTATTACTCAATATTTGTGCCGCATCAAGGTTTTTGTCACGCAATCCCTCAAGCTCGCGAAAACTCTTTTCAAGGGCTATCTTTACCTCATGGAAATCATCAACTTCTTCAAAAAATTCTGAGAAACTTTTCCCTGAAAAAACAACTTCGACAAGGGATTGATCGTCGAGCTCTGCCGTCCTGCGTACCAAACCTGCCAAGGACTCCTTCTCGCGGTTTATTTTTTCTTGTAATTCAAGGACAGTGGCTTCCTTCAGAAAAATATCTTCCGTAAGGTCGGCGATAGCCACTCGTTGCGCGTCTATAGCGAGTTTTGATTTGCTTATTTCAGCGTCAATTATTTCAAGGTCACGTTCCAAAGAAACTCTTTCTCCTTGTTTGGACTGAAGTATCTCTTGCTGTTGTTTGATAAGCGTCTCAAGATGGGCGAGCTCGCTCTCAAGTTGCGCACGACGTTTCGCTATCGTGTCTGAATCAATAGGCGCAGCTAAGGTGGTCTCGAATGCAAAGTAACCAGCACCAAGACTCAGTATTGAAAAACATAGGTACACTAAAACAGTACGCCTCATAAAATTGTGCACACAGTATACCCTGTATGTGCTCACGCGTACACAACAAAAAAAATCACAGGGGTGCTGTGATTTTTTTGTTGTGTACGTATTTTTACTTATTGTTTGGTGCAGATTCCTCTTCCTTACCTTTCTTTTCAACCTCTACTGACGAAACATCCCCTGCATCCTCATTTTCTTCTTCCCGTGGGGCTTGTACCAACGCAACCACCTCTTCTGATTCTGCGTCAGCAACTACACCCTGAGGAAGCTTGATATCTCTAACCTGTATTTGATCCTCAAAGGTTACAAGACTTGAGATATCCACCTCTACTTCTGAAGGTAGGTCTTTCGGAAGAGCTTTGATAGGAAGTGTAAACATAACTTTTATCAATGTACCACCAAGTCCTTTTTCTGCAGGAGATACTCCAGTAAACTCAAGAGGTACCTCAACATCAACAACTGTATCTGCTTGAATCGCATAAAAATCAGCATGTGTCGGAGTGCCATACAAAGGATCATGTGCAACATCTTGTATCAATACTGATACTTTTTTATCAAGCCCAGCAAGTGTAAGTACTGTTGATTCTCCCGCCTCACTCCATATTTTTTCAAATTCCTTGGTATTTAGGAGAATAGTCTCTGCTTCATTATTGGGACCATATACTACAGCAGGCATTTTCCCTTGTGCACGAAATGCACGACAGGCCTTTGACCCACCTTGTGTTCGCTTTTCTACTGTTACTGTGTATGTCATATAT
>Ga0076132_148_pt1 | contig 6877 bp, 6 predicted proteins | sample RifGroC2_FD_67718 | JGI IMG/M metagenome (GOLD analysis project Ga0076132, IMG submission 67718) | Parcubacteria bacterium GW2011_GWC2_42_11
AACGACGACACAAACTCCTACTCCCACAGCTACAAATACACCTACACCAACCGCAACACCAACAGTAACACCGACGGTAACACCAACACAAACGCCAACGCCAACGTCAACAGCAACGCCAACTCCAATTATTTGTGATGAGGCAACTGATATTGATGCAGAACCTGACTTATTAATATTAAGAGTAAAGATGCGCAATACTGTGATAGTTACTGTTACAGGCGAAGATAATTGCCCTGTAGAGGGAGATACTGTGAGAACAAAGGTATATAATCCAAAGATAGTAAAGGTATCTCCAAGAAGGCAGGTTACAGATGAAAACGGAGAGGCGGTATTTTCAATAAAGGCAAAGGATAAAGCAAGCAATGCGCTGGTTATATTTAGGGACGGAAGCTTGAACACGCAGGTGTCTGTGAAGGTGGTGAAGTAGCGATCAGGGGTCAGGGATTGGCAGTCAGTATTTGTCATGCTGAATGAAATGAAGCATCGCTTGTTTGCCTGTCATGCTTGAGCGTAAGCGAAGCACCTCCTTTCTTTTGCTTCAAATTATACAGAAATAGTTTTCAGTATAATTCCCGTATCATTTCAGCATCTAACATTACTTTACTTCACACAAGATATAATTCATAATACTAATCAATTTTCGTTGTTATATTGCTTAATTTTGTTAGTGGAAGTATTTTCAGCAAGAGAGATGGGATATCTGGGTAATTCCGATGAGTTCCATTTCAAGAAAGCTAGTGAAATTGGGGCGGTAATTCTCACTTATGATACTGATTTTTTGAGGATGGCAATTGGTCGAAAGATAAAATATAATGGAATAATATTTTCGAATCAAAAAACCATTTCCGTCGGACAGTTTATTAGAGGGGTCGAACTAATTGTAAACACTCTCACTTGTAGAGAGATGGCGAACCACATAGAATTTTATAATAATATAAGATATGAACCTTTTTCTCTGTGTTCTTCGTGCCCTTCGCGGGGAAAATATTTTCTTTAACCCCTTTGGTTAAAAAGGAGGCATTAATATGAAGAATATTTTTAATCTCTTTAAAAATCGTTTAAACATCCTCTTTTGTCTTGCATTCATCTTGTTATTTACACCTATATTGACCGCCAATGAGCCGGTAACAAAACCGACAAATCAGGAGTTTAAACAAAAGACCGCAAGAATCCACATGCCCTTTATTGCCAATAATGGCCAGGTAGACGAGCAGGTAAAGTTCTATGCGAAGACATTCGGCGGGACGGTGTTTGTGACTAAAGAAGGCGAGATTGTGTATTCATTGCCAGGAAATAGTTCAGGGTTGGGAGTTCGAGGTTCGGAGAATCAAGAGGCAAGATGCATGATTCAAGATACACGAAACATGTCAAATATCACGGATCGTGTATCGTGCATCTTGCATCATGAATCAAACATCCCATATTGCGCCAATTGTCTTTTAGCATGCCTTGCTAACCATACCGGACGAGACACCCAGGGAGTTGCCATTAAAGAAATGCTTGTAGGCGGCAGAGTTCAGGAGATAACTGGAAATGAAAAAGCCGTTACAAAGGTCAGCTATTTTAAAGGCAATGACCCGTCTAAATGGAAGACAAATATTTCAACCTACGACTCAGTAAATCTTGGAGAAATCTACGACGGTATAGAACTGAAGTTGAAGGCTTATGGAAATAATGTAGAAAAACTATTTTGCATCAATCCCGGCGCAGATCCAGGACTTAACGGCATAAGGTCTTTAAAGGTTAACAAAGAAGGACTGCTTGAGGCAGAGACAGAGCTTGGGACTGTAAAATTCACAAAGCCCGTGTCATATCAAGAGATAAGCGGCAAACGAGTGGAGGTAGATGTGGAGTATAAAGTTGAAAGTTTACAGTTGAAAGACGAAAACACAAAATGCGAAACTCGAAACCCGAAACTGAAAACTCGAAACTCGAAACCCAAAACTCTCAACTCCAAACTTTCAACTACCAACTGTAACCTGACTACTGACAACTGTTCACTGAACTATGGTTTCAAAGTCGCCTTTTACGACAAGACCAAAGACCTCATCATTGACCCACTGCTGGCATCTACGTACCTGGGCGGGTCTAGTAGTGATTATGGTTATTCTCTCACCCTCGACACAAGCGGGGATGTATATGTGACGGGGAATACTTCTTCTTCAGACTTTCCAACCACGAGCGGGGCATATGACACCTCTTATAATAGTGTTGATGAAGATGTCTTTGTCTCGAAGCTGGACGGTGGATTAAGCAGCCTGCTGGCATCCACGTACCTGGGCGGGTCTGGTGATGATTATGGTATTTCTCTCGCCCTCGACACAAGCGGGGATGTATATGTGACGGGGGAGACTGGGTCAACAGACTTTCCAACGACGAGCGGGGCATATGATGCCTCTTATAATGGTTCTTGGGATGTCTTTGTCTCGAAGCTGGATAGTGGATTAACCAGCCTGCTGGCATCCACATACCTGGGCGGGTCTAGTAGTGATTATGGTTATTCTCTCACCCTCGACGACACAAGCGGGCATGTATATGTGACGGGGTGGACTTGGTCATCAGACTTTCCAACCACGAGCGGGGCGTATGATACCTCTCGTAATGGTTTTAATGATGTCTTTGTCTCGAAGCTGGACAGTGGATTAACGAGCTTGCTGGCATCCACGTTCCTGGGCGGGCCTAGTGATGATTATGGTTATTCTCTCACCCTCGACACAAGCGGGGATGTATATGTAATGGGGCGTACTAATTCAACAGACTTTCCAACGACGAGTGGGGCATATGACACCTCTTATAATGGTGGTGGTGGTGTCTTTGTCTCGAAGCTGGATAGTGGATTAAACAGACTGCTGGCATCCACGTACCTCGGGTCTGGTGGTTTTGATGATTATGGTAATTCTCTCCTCGACACAAGCGGGAATGTATATGTGACGGGGTCTACTTATTCGTCAGACTTTCCAACCACTAGCGGGGCGTATGATACCTCTTATAATGGTTCTTGGGATGTCTTTGTCTCGAAGCTGGACGGTGGATTAAGCAGCCTGCTGGCATCCACGTACCTGGGTGGGTCTGATTCTGATTGGGGTTGGTCTCTCGCCCTCGACACGAGCGGGAACGTATATGTGACGGGGGATACTTATTCAACAGACTTTCCGACGACGAGCGGGGCGTATGATACCTCTTATAATGATGTCTTTGTCTCTAAGCTGGACGGTGGATTAACAAGCCTGCTGGCATCTACGTTCCTGGGCGGATCTGATTGGAATCACGGTTCTTTTCTCACCCTCGACACAAGCGGGCATGTATATGTGACGGGGTGGACTTGGTCATCAGACTTTCCGACCACGAGCGGGGCGTATGATACCTCTCGTAATGGTAGTTCTAAAGACGTCTTTGTCTCGAAGCTGGATAGCGACCTTTCTGCATCAACCACTACACCCACACCGACACCAACGCTTTCACCTTTTCCAACACCGGAGGGGTGCAGTGCTACCTATATGTCCGTGTCACAGACTTCTATGGACTATCAGAGGTTAAAGAATTACAAGAATGCGCTAACCGTGAAAGTGACGTGTGAAGATGATAGTCCAGTTCAAAACGTGAAGGTCTCGGCAAAGGTTCTCTCTGGCAAGAAGATCCTTACCGTTAAGCCCAAAAGCAATAAGACAGACCAAAATGGTGTTGTCCTTTTTTCCATCAAGACCAAGAGTAAAACAGGTATTGCTGCAATTACCTTCAGTATAGAAGGTGGCTCATCAGCGACCGTAAGCGTGGTGGTTACGGAGTGAGAGGAAAGAAAATGGAGGGGAACATGTTTTTTAGAATCATTTCTTTTTTTCTTAAAATAACATGGAATTGTAGAGGTAAAATATACCTCTCATTATTGACAATGCTCTTTTTTAGTTTGAGCATGGGGACAGTAAAAGGCGCTGGACAATTGCTCTGTGATTCTGGTTTTGAAGACAGCACTGCTAACGGCACATTTCCAACTAGCGGATGCTGGAAATCTTCCAGCGCTGGCGGTGGAGCTTATGCTGTTGTAACCTCGACGGCTGCCTATAATGGGAATAATGGCTTATGGATATATACAGGGCAAGAGACTTGGGCTTATTGGAGTCGCCCTTACCAGGAATTTTCTGCTTCCCCAGGACAGACATATACTGGCAAGGCATGGATACGGACTCCTTCCGGGGAAGGTTGGGTAAATAACTCTTTAGCCTGCGTAAGGATTGAATTTTTGAATGATTCAAAAAGTGTACTCAAGGCAAAGAATAGTTCTGGTATTACTACGGCAAATAGTGGATGGAACGAATACTCAGTTACTTCTGATGCAGCCCCCGCAAACACAAAGTATGTCAGGTTTATTTGCAACATTGAGAAACCTAATGGAGTTTCGGGGATAAGTGTGGCTAATTTTGACGATACTTATCTTGAACTTACGGCTGAAGCGACACCTACACCTACACCTACACCTACACCTACACCTACACCTACACCTACACCTACACCTACACCTACACCTACACCTACACCAGTAGCATCCCCCACGATAACGATTATTCCAACACCTACCACTGTACCAACGCCAACAACTACTCCCAAAGTTACGCCTACAGTAACTCCCGCGCCAATACCAACACAAACACCAATCGTTTCACCGACACCGCAGCCAACTGCATCAGCCACTCCTACGGCAACACCAAAACAGACGCCTTCTCCTGCACCAACAGCATCACTATGAAGTGATGGATAAATATCACAACGCATTTGATGTATACACAGACCAAGATGCGGGTGGAAATCACTTTTACCCATCCGGGTGGATGGGGGCTACAGAAACTGTTTCATATGATGGCAACTGGACAAAGGATTACCATGATGGAACGAGTTGCATAAAAATAACTTTTACCGCTGACGGAGACAATTGGGCAGGAATTTACTGGCAAGATCCTGAAAACAATTGGGGCACTCACACAACAGGAGGCTATGATCTTAGCGGGGCAACCAAGATCACATTCTGGGCAAAAGGAGAAAAGGGAGGAGAAAAGATTGAATTTTTCGCAGGTGGTATAACGGGAGATAATCCCGATTCCCTGGAAAAAACCTATGCAGGAACCAACCATAGACTTGACCTCTAAAGATTTGAGCCACGTTATTGGCGGTTTTGGATGGGCAGCCAATAGCGCCAATAATCCAAATGGGGCAACATTCTATCTGGATGATATACAGTACAACAAATCCCGCCTTGATGAACTCAGATTTCTTGTCAGCTATGAAACGCTGTCATTCACAGATCCCGACAGGTATATAAAGAATGCCTGCTATATCTATGACAACGCCCTTGCACTGATCGCCTTTTTGGAAAGAGGGACAAGTGATGACCTGGAGAAAGCGAAAATACTTGCTGATGCCTTCGTTTATGCCTTAAAGCATGACAGGTCTTATAAGGATGAAGGTGAAAGACGTTTGAGAAACGCTTATATGTCAGGAGATTTAAAAGATCATATAACCGGAAAGGCGAGATTACCTGGCTGGTGGGACCCTGATGAGGAAAAATGGTATGAAGATCAGTTTCAGGTAAGCACGCACGTAGGGAATCTGGCATGGGTAATGATCGCCCTACTTTCTTATTATGAGAAGGAAGGCGGCAGTGAATATCTGGAAACAGCAATAACTTTAGGGGAATGGATAGAAAAACATACCAGAGATTCCGAGTGTAATGGGGGTTACGCAGGTGGATATGATGGATGGGAACCAAACCCCGACAAGATTACCTGGAAGGCTACCGAACATAATATTGATGTCTATGTAGCTTTTACGTTGCTTTCTGAAATAAGGGATAAAGAGAAATGGCAGGAGAAAGCTTCTCACGCTAAGAACTTCGTAGATGCCATGTGGTATGGAAAAGATCAACATTTTTGGACGGGAACAAAGGATGCATGTGAAGAAAACAAAGATAACATCCCATTGGATATTCAGGCTTGGGCACTAATGGCCTTTAATAAATACAACGATGCTCTTGTTTGGGCAGAGAATAACTGTGGTACAGAATCCGATGGATTTAAAGGATTTGACTTCAACACAGATAAAGACGGCGTTTGGTTTGAAGGAACGGCCCAGATGGCAGTTGCCTATCAGATAAATAACGAAGGAGACAAATCAGATTTTTATGTTGAAGAACTTCGAAATGCACAAGCATCTGCCCAGAACACCAACGGAAAGGGAATCATCGCTGCATCGCATGATGGTGTTAGTACAGGATTTGACTGGGAGTACTTTAGTAGATTACATATTGGCGCTACAGCTTGGTACATATTTGCGGAAATAGAATACAATCCTTACTGGGGAACTTGCCATCCCCAACGCCGACACATTCGCCTGCTGTATGCGCGGCAGAACAGATAGAGGTGTCTCCAAACATATTAAGCATTAAGAGACAGAAAAGTGCTACGGTAACAGTATCTGTAAAAGGTGAAGACAATTGTCCCGTTGAAGGTGAGACAGTTACTGCCACGATTAATAAGGGAGGTCAGAAACGTATATCAATTTCACCATCGAGCCAGACTACCGATGAAAATAGTCAAGCAACGTTTGCCATTACTGCCGGAAAGAAGACGGGAAACGCAAGGGTTGTTTTTCGGGCAGGCAGTCTGAAAAAGGCGTTAATCGTGAAGGTGAAGAAATAGTAGTTCTGAGCCAGCTCATGTAGGATAGGTCAAGCGGAGCAGACCCATCAATGGCAAAATTCTTGTGGTGATGGGTGCGCTTACGCTTCACCCATCCTTATATGTTATGGTGTACATAATTAATTAACTAATTGAAATAATATTAGAGTTAAATAGAATAGTTAACTCATTTGCGGGAAGGAGTGGTT
>Ga0076132_136_pt1 | contig 6173 bp, 7 predicted proteins | sample RifGroC2_FD_67718 | JGI IMG/M metagenome (GOLD analysis project Ga0076132, IMG submission 67718) | Parcubacteria bacterium GW2011_GWC2_42_11
CTTCCGTTTTTTTACACCCATACTGTATCTTTTATTAAAAGCAGCTTGTAACAGAGCCGTACTATACCAAAAACAGCCTCCCGTTTCTTTATTTAACTCAGAAAGCCGTTTTACTCTTCACAAATCGATTCTCACCGTACCCACAGTACGGCTCGTCTCGTTTTGCTCGAGTGCCTTGTATTGCATCTAAAAACTAAATTCTGAGGTCTTGGTTTATTAATAGCATATCTCTTTCCGTTTTACTTATGCGCCGATGAAGTGTGACCAATTTTTCTTACGATACGCCAGCGGGCGGAGAGTTAGAAAAATGAAGTACTCTTGTGGTGTCCTCAAAAATAGAAGCCTTAAGTTTGTGGTAGATGTTGTATTCATAAAAACTAAGTTCTTGAACTGCACTCAATTGAAAGCATTAAGTTTATCTTGAAACGTCTTAATTCGTCATCCAGTCCTGAGGTTTTAGCGCATTTCCTTGTCGAACTAGGTAATTATGGTAGTGTATGGACTAGAAATTTACTGTAGTACCTATAAACTCTATAAGGAGAAAAAGATGGGCTATTCAGACGAGGATGTTGCGTTTTTATGGCATGTTCTTGGTGGAGTTAAAGGCCTCCAAGCACTACAACGAGGTATTGTTAAAGAAGTAGTCAAAACCCGAGTGCTGAAGTATCGTGGCTCGGCAGTAGTACCCCACGTTGAAAACCCTCGTGAACTCTTAAGTACGCTGGAGAGAGAAAGTAGTGGATTTTTTCTGGTCGGTACTTTAGATGCACTCGAAAAAAAGATTTTGACCAACCCTCAGTACGAAGGGCGAGTCGTAAATTTTTACCACCCGAAATCCATGCAACCATGTTCTTCAGTTCTTGACGATGTTGGTGTCCTTGAAGATGTTGAAACCACTTTTTTGCATATAGTTTCGTTACTGTCATTGCAAATGAAAGGAGAAAAAGGTGTTTTACTTACGAATGGTGATTGTAATCTGTTTTATGCAGAAATTAAGCAAGCCAATATACTTCTGATTATGGTGTCGTGGTCTTTGGCTCTTACCTCCGAAATGTGGCGGTTTAGATATAGGTACATTGAAGACCTGAATGATTTTTATATAGACTCAAAAAGTCGAATATTTTTCCCAGTTCCTGTTCTGTTCTAACCATTCCAAAACCTCAGTATCTGCTTTTGCGGTACTGAGGTTTTGTGCGAAATGTTGTGGGGTGTGGTACAGTGTTCAGACAAAAGTGTGATAATTACGATAAAAGAACTTATATTTATCCCGTTAGAAATTTCTAATGAAGGTAAAAAAAGATTATTATACTATTGAAAAGATTTATAAACTTAAATTTCTAACGGGATGGATTTAAAAACAGCAATACTTATAGGTCCTTCAGGGTGTGGGAAGGGTACGCAGGCAGTAATGCTTAAAGAGTACTTGGAAAAGAATGATCCTGAGCGTAAAACTCTCCACCTCCAAACTGGAGCAAAGGTTCGAGAATTTATGCAAGGAGATTCTTATGTTCAAAAAAAAGTTAAAAAAGAGCAAGAATCTGGAAAATTGATGGCTGCGTTTTTACCTATTGTTATGTGGGGTGAGCTTTTTATTGAACAAATTACAGGTAATGACCATATACTTTGCGATGGTTTTCCACGAAGGGCTGAAGAGTCCCCTTTATTACATTCGGCCTTTGAGTTTTTGGAACGTAAAAATCCAACCGTTATATCTTTTGAAGTTGATGATGAGGTAATAATTGACCGATTGGTAAATGGAAGAAAACGTTTTGATGATACTCCTGAAACAGTAGCACAACGTTTACAGTGGTTCCGTCGCGATGTCTCTTTGTCAATACGTTTTTTTGAAGAGCATCCATACTATACGGTTGCTCATATTGATGGTAATCAGTCAGTTGAGGTTGTACACAAAGACATACTCAAGGCACTCAATATTTAATTTTTAATTTAAAATTCGAAATTTGAAATGAATCCCGTTAGAGACGATACAGTGTATGATTCTAGAAATATAGTAGTATTATGAAAAGCATACTGACAACAAGACATTAGTAGCTTAACCGACGCCCCGCCACGGCGGGACTGTCTCTAACGGGATGAAAATCAAATCAGACAAAGACATAGCGGGACTCATCGAGCTTGGGAAGCGTCATGCTGAAGTCTTGGAGGCACTCTCACAAGCTGTTAAGCCTGGTGTATCCACCGCAGAGCTTGAGGAGCGCACACTTGCGCTTATCCATGAGGTGCCGGGAGATGAACCGGCGTTCAAGAACTATAAACCATATGGTGCGTCACGACCGTATCCATGTGCACTCTGTACCGCACCAAACAATACAGTGGTTCATGGCATACCCACTGAGGATATTTACATACTTAAAGACGGTGACATTATAGGGCTTGATATCGGTATAAAACGTAACGGACTCATTACAGACGCGGGTATCACCGTTCCTGTAGGAAATATCGATAAAGATGCTGTCAGACTGCTGAGAGTCACCAAAGAGGCGCTCTTTCGTGGTATCACTATGGCACGCGCTGGAAATCATGTTGGTGATATAGGAAACGCTATAGAGTCGTATGTACGTAAAGAAGGGTACGGTCTGGTCCATGAACTATGTGGTCATGGGGTAGGGCACTCGCTTCATGAGGAACCACAAATCCCGAATTATGGCAAACATGGTACTGGCGCAAAACTTGAAGCAGGTATGGTGCTCGCAATAGAGCCTATGCTTAATGAAGGGAAAGGTGCTGTTGTTTTCCACCGTAATGGGTACTCTGTTAGTACTGCAGACGGTTCTCGTTCTGCACACTTTGAGCATGATGTGCTGGTAACTAATGGTGAGCCGATTATACTGACATTGAAAAATGCTCTATAGGTCCTAACGACCACCTTACAGTTATGGTCTTTTCCACACCACCAGATATAATTGATTGTTTATAGTGTGTCATACTACAAGACGTAATATCGTATCACCTTTGCTACGATATCACTTTATACGAAAACAATACATCAATGAAAAAATATACATTCTTTTTTTCGATTTTTGCATGCGCTGTTCTCTTCTTTTCGTTTACTGAAAATGCTTTAGCGGGAAGTGTGACACTTAAATGGAATGCAAATAGTGAGCAAGATATTGCAAACTACAAGTTATATTATGGGACGACAACAAGAACTGGAAACTGTCCACGAGGAGGGTATTCTAATTCGATTAATGTTGGTAACGTTACGACTTACACACTAAGTAACTTAACAAACAATCGAACGTATTATTTTTCATTAACGGCCATAGACACTTCAAACAATGAAAGCTGTTTTTCTACACAAATAAGTAGGAAGGTTCCAGCAAAAGACACCAGAGTGCCAAATGTCAGTGTTTTCAATATTCCTAGGACTGCTACCTCGCTCACGGTAAATATTCTGACACTTACTGCCACGGATAACGTTGCGGTGACACAATATTGTCTCAGAGAATCAAGTAGCTCTGCAAGTTGTGTTTGGGGTGAAAAGCCAACGACGTATACCTTTGCAACAGATGGTACGAAAAGACTTTACGCCTTTGCAAGAGATGCTGCTGGAAATATTTCTGTAGGTAGGAGTGACTTGATTATTATCAAGCTACCTGCAACGACCTCTATTTGTAATAGCTTTAGTTATTCAGAATGGACTACCTGCACAGACAACCTTCAGAGTCGTACCGTAATCTCATCCACCCCTACAGCCTGTGTAGGAGGTACTCCAATCCTAAGTCAAACATGTACATTAGCAGTAGCTACTCTTGCCCCCACTACAGCGATGGTTAGTGACAGTGTCATGACCCAGAGTACTAATACCGTCACAACACCAGAGCAAGAAGTTCCTAGTGCTACGGTAAAATATACCTTTACCGCACAGCTCAAATATGGTGATTCCCACGCTGATGTCAAAGCACTCCAACAGTTTTTGAATACCAAAGGGTACACTGTTGCAACTACTGGCCCTGGTTCGAAAGGGAAAGAGACTGAGTATTTTGGTCCCGCAACCCGTGCTGCAGTAACTAAGTTCCAGCAAGCTAATAACATTGGAGACGCAACATCCTACGGATTTGTTGGACCCAAGACTCGTGCAAAACTCCAAGAAATTCAGGGATAAGCTACTGAAACGACTACGAAATAATGACGTTCTAAACACCTACATGTCTATCAATAAGCATGTAGGTGTTTTCTTTGGAACGATATGGATGTTTGAGAACTTCTACAGAAGCCATGTTTGCGAAAACGGGTTGTTTCGGTATACTACGCACATTGTTTTGTAGTTTTCTACTACGGCTACATTTATTTATAACTACTATGTACTATGGCACATCCATCTAAAGAACGTACACTCGTTATCATTAAACCTGACGGTGTACAACGTTCACTTGTTGGCGAAATTATAAAACGCTTTGAGAGAGTTGGTTTAAAGCTTGTTGGAGTGAAGTTTGGCGTACCTGAAGAAAGTAGAATTGAAGAACACTACACGCTTGATCCTGAATGGAAACGCCGTGTGGGAGAAAGGTCTATTGCATCATATACGAAGAAAGGGCAGACACCTCCATCAACTGACCCTATTGCCATAGGTGACTCAGTTGTGGAACGTTTGAAGAAATACATGTCGAGTGGTCCAGCAGTTGTAATGGCATGGCAAGGAGCACATGCTGTAGAGCTAGTGCGTAAGCTTGTGGGAGGCACGGAGCCACGAAGTAGTGATGTAGGTACGATACGTGGTGACTTCGTTCTCGATAGCTATGCTATGTCAGATAGTGATGATCGTGCGATACGAAACCTTATCCATGCATCTGGATCTGTTGAGGAAGCAACACAAGAGCTTGCTTTGTGGTTTGCTGAAAAAGAACTCGTGGACTATAGGCTTCTACAAGAAGGTATATTGTATGATGTTAACCTTGACGGAATATTAGAGTAGAAAGTAATGAGTAATGAGCCCTGAGTAGTGAAATTAAAAACTGGCCATAGGCCAGTTTTTAATTTCACTATTTTAACTCTCGGCTCTCGGCTCACTACTCTCTACTTTAGGTTCAGGGCTCATTACTCATTACTCTCTCGCATTTACTAATTTACGACAAGAGCAAAACTGCTATACTTACACAAGGGTACGAAACATATTGTCCACAAAGATACTGTAAGGGAGCTGGTATAGACGCATGTTGCTGAAAATTTTGAAAGAAATCTTCAAAAACATACATCAACAAGGCACCCACCTATGGGAAAATAGGGCAGTATCGTTTCGCACCCGACAAAGCACCGCTACATCCGTAAGTAGCGGTTTTTTGACACTGTACATTTATCACAGGTGTGGTATAATATATCGTAGGTTCGGCAAATACTTTGCTGATTAAAATAAGCCTATTGTTCATTTTTATGGAGGTGTTGCTATGGCACTCACAGAAGGACGTCGTAACGAAATTGCTTGGTTGTTTTTTTTGCATCATCTGCGGAATCGGGGAAAAATATATTCCGTTCAGGAGACTTGCGATTACTTTTCGAAAAAGTATAAAATCCCGAATGACGAACAACTTCGCTTGGTTGTAGATGGTGGATACCACGAAGTACTATTTCCTAATAGTCGTCCGAAAAATCCTGATGGAGTCTCGGTGAGAAATGAACTTGCTTGGCTTCTGCATATCCTTTTTGAATTCAAGAAGGGTATAAAGATTGGAGAAAGTTTCAGTCGTGATATTGGTAACCGTGCATCAGAAATCTATTGGACACAAGATGTAGTTCGACTGTATTACATTGAGCTTATTGTGGTGATTACAAATTTGCTCAATGAAAACAAGTGGTGGCAAACTTATGAAGATCCAAGTCTTCGTCTGGAAAGCCTTAGAGCGATAGCTGCGAAACGAGCAAGGTGAACTCCGCTGAGGTGGGTTCCTAAAAGGGTAATTCTGCGCTCCGAAACTTTCGGACTCGTATGAGAACAAGAACCTCTCCTGCTCGAGAGTAAAGACGCGCTGACACATTGTCAGCGCGTTTATCGTTATATAGTCCTGTGGTACACTGTCTCTCATGATTGATTTATTGCAAGAACGTATTTTAAAACTACTCTTCATAGTTATCTGGGTGCTTGCGCTCGTGCACATGACTGCAGAGTATTACTACCTCTACTGGACAGTTCGCTGGTTTGATATTTTGACGCACTT
>Ga0076132_140_pt1 | contig 5686 bp, 3 predicted proteins | sample RifGroC2_FD_67718 | JGI IMG/M metagenome (GOLD analysis project Ga0076132, IMG submission 67718) | Parcubacteria bacterium GW2011_GWC2_42_11
AATACTCGGTAATACGTACTTGCTTATTTTTTCTGCATGACGAAATACATACATACAAAAAATCGCCATACCAAAAAGAAGTACCATCACATACCCATTACCCGCTCCATTGTTCAGACGTAACGGCCCCACGATACTCAGAGCTATAAACACGAGTGAGATTAACACCATAACCACATCAAAGCGTGTACGACCCACTACATACCGAGGTATGGAAATAAATTGTGGCGTATACCTCCGCTGTACAATGTAGAGAAGCGTCGCGACGAGTGTTATCACCTCCACAAGCACTGGTAGTGTATCAAGTGGTCGTTCTACACCAATAAAAGGCAAAATCCAGTTCCCCACCAAACCTACCACAAGGAGCCATAAGACACTGAGTCCAACAGAAAGAAGCGCGCGGACGACGCCATCCAGTTTCTTTATTGGTACGAGCAACGTGGTAAGGTATCCTGGGAAGTACCCTATGAAAGGAATACCTATGAGGTACAGAAGACCAAACATGTTCGACGAGAAACTCGCTAGGAACGCAAACACACCAATCCAGGCAACGCTCAAGTTCAGAAATATCTTTTTTGTTATACTAAATTCTTTTATCTGCATAGTGTTGTATACACCTCTTCAATGCGCGACACGACCATGGGCCACGATAACGGACGGGTAAACAAGCGACCTTGCTCACGAAGTACCGCAAGTGTGGCTGGATCACCTGCAAGCTTGTTCAGCGCATCTGCAAAGGTTTGCGGACTGGGGATATCTACAAGTACACCCACACCTGCGACAGATTCACGAAGTCCGAGTACATTTGATGCAACAACAGGGACGCCTGCAGCCATAGCCTCAAGCACCGCCATGGGCATGCCCTCCTTATCTGAGGGGATAAGAAAAATATCTGCATTACGATAGTGATTGCGTACTTGCTTCGGTGATTTTTTACCCGCAAAAATTATTTTTTTAGGGCTTGTTTTTGCAGCAAGCACCTCTAATGCTTCCCTATCTTCACCATCACCCACAATGGTTAGTTTTGCATCAAAGGTAAGGAGCGGGAGCATTGAAATTATTCTATCAAGTCGCTTTTGTACCGTGAGACGACTCACACTCAAAAGACGCACCGTGTCACTTTTTTTTGTATGCATAATCTTAAAATATACGGACCCTATTCCATTGGGAATGGTGTGGATTACCTCTTTCTGTACCGCGTACGTCGTGTGAACGAACTCCTTCTGTTCCTCTGAGAAGGTGAGAATACGGTCAGCTCTACGCAACACAATACCGAGTATGTGTTTTTTATACAGAAGAAATAGTGTCCCAAGCTTCCCAGAAGGTTCAACATCAAGATGAAAATGTATCACGACACGGAAGCGTCGAATCTTTGCAATAAGCAATGCAATTTCAGGAATACCAACTTGCGCAAGATGCACGTGAAGTATGCTATGTTGTGGCAAAGCAAGAAGATGAAAAGGTAAGCTCCACAAAATTGGCGTATGTGCAAACTCGCTACTGCCTAACCTTCGTACAATATAGTTCCTATGTCGTTCAACTTTTTGTGCACCTCCTCCTCCCAAAGTACTCGTAAAAACACGAGTATCATACCCTTTGCGGGCAAGCTCTTTAGCCACTTCTGTGGCGACGACTTCCATCCCACCAAGGTGAGGAGGATAGTACCCGACAATATGCGCAATGGTCTGAGGTCGCGTCTGCACTTCATTAAACACAACTGCATATACTTTCGCACGTTGTACCCAACTAAATCCTTCTTCGACTTTTTTTCTTCCTGCTATACCAAATGCTTTGCATTTTTCAGGATTCTTAAGGAACGAAATAATTTCCGCAGTAAGAGCACTCGTATCATCCACCTCCACCAGCGTGCCAGTGACACCTGTTTCAACCAAAAGTGGTACACCACCTACTTGGGTACTTACTACAGGAAGACCTGTCGCCATCGCCTCGGCAATAACCATACCGAAACTTTCGTTCTTTGTCGGCAATACAAAAAGATGCGCTTTTTGATATTCCTTCACAAGTGCTCTACCGTGGAGTCTCCCCATAAATCGCACAACATCTTCAAGCCCACTTTCGATAACTCTTTTTTCAAAGTACGATCTTCTGGTGCCATCACCAACCACAACAAGTTGTACGGTAGGTACGGCTACTCGCACTTTTTTTATTGACCGTAGGAGAATTTTCAATCCCTTATGATCATCACCCTTACCAAGACCGGCAACAAACAACACGGTTGGTCGGTTATGCTTTATTTTTTCGTTAGGCACAAAAACTTCCGTATCTACCCCTGGGAGTATGGTGCTGCTTTTGTGCACATACGCGCTCAGAAAATGTAACCGTATAGAATCTGAGGAACAAATAATGTGCCGTGCTCTGTGGAGCACATAGCGAAGCGGGAGGTTTTCATAGAGCCATACCAACATATCTGCAACAAGTGTTCCCTTACGCATACTTTCTCCATGATAAGTAACCACAAGAGGAATTGCGCGAGGCAAAAGAAGTGCCACCACATCACCAATACCAGGGACTGGCATATGCACATTTACCACATCAGGCTGTACTTCCCTGAGGAGGTACCGAACCTTCAAGAACCACTTAAATGAAAATGGGGTGTTTGATACTTGAAAGTCATAGTGCATACGATGCACTGCACATCCCTCAAATTCCTCACGTTCATCTAGGCCCTTCTCACTCGTGGTGAGTACAACAGTGTTCCATGTATCTTTATCTATATTTTTTATTATCTCGGAAACATACCGTTCCAGCCCTCCACTGTGTGGCGGAAAATACGGTGCGACAAACAAAACTGTTTTTTTACTACCCATAGATTTCCTTGTTATCTACATACTGTACGCCTTCTCGGCCTGAAATGTACTGAAGGACAGATTCTAAACGTTCCCAATCATTATGATCTCTTAGTTCCCAACTGTGCCCCCATAGATGAAACACTCCCCCTTGTTCTAGTACTCGTTCAAAAAGAGCAACGGCAATTTTATCCCATTTCCGATACAATGAAAAAAACGTTCGAAGATTACCTCGAGCGAGCATGAGGACACCCCACACATCAGACCAATGGTCATATGTATGTACTGATGTATGTGTCTTGAGTGCTGAAGCTGGTTCTGGTCGAGTGACAAAACGCTTTACCGTACGTGCAAGTGAAAATCCGGCATCTTTGACCATAGTGACATGCTCTTTTCGGTACACTCCTCGCGGGTAACAAAAGCTTGTTATTTTTTTAGAAAGCAAAGATTCAAGGTACTGTCGTGAATCACGTATTTCAAAAAATGCCTCTTTGTCTTCGAGATGTATGAGCGAACGATGTGTCATGGTGTGTGCTCCTATTTCAAATTCCTGTGCAAGTATTTTAATCTGCTCATCGCTCAACCGATCTTCTTCCTTCAACTCGTGGTTGCGTGGGGCAATATAAAATGTTCCTTGTATTCCGTATGTTTTGAGAATTTGTGCCAAGCGCATATCAAGAACATGTCCGTCATCCCAACTCGTAGTAACCAACACCATTTTACTTCGTCGTTCCATAGTACTATACAGTGCAAGCACACCCCCCATGTTTGCGTCCCAGGAGAAACGAGCTTCAGCAAGCCTTCGTGAGTACGCACTCATCGCATCCATGCAATCTGTATCAGAAATACATTTTTTTATTTCGCTCCTTAAGTTCTCCGGAGTTGGGTCACAGAGTACGATTTTTTCTGTATCCAGGTCTTCTCCATCGTACTCCTTTTCATGAGTGGTGATTACGGGTAAACCACTTGCAAGAGCTTCCTGCATTGCGAGTGTAAAGAGTTCTCCCTTCGTTGGCGCTACGTAGATGTCAGCCGCTGCATATATCTCACGCATTTCTTGTTGAGAACGTTCCCCGAGTATGTGTATCCCGGGTTCGTGATACCATGCACGTGGCAATGTCCCCGTGCCAACAAAGACGATTTCAAATGACGCATCACGAGCCTCGTACAATTCCTTGTACCCTTTCTTGGGAACAAACCTCCCCACAAAAAGGACGAGTGTTTTGTGAAGCGGAAGGCCTAGTTTTTCTCGCAGTTTGTTTTTTTCTTCCTTATTAACGCGACCATACGACTGCACATCTATTCCATTACGGACCTCAAGCAGTTTCTGTTCTGGCACACCCATGTGGTGCAGATACTTTTTTACGATTGGGTTATATACGATAACGGCTTCGCTCGCCTTATAAATAAGCGTACCAAAAATACGGTACACCAGTTTTTGTGCAATGCGAACAATACGACTTGGATGCTCCACTAAGGCAATGTGTTGCGTAAGAATGATGGGTTTATGGTACATCCGTGCAAACAGGTAAGCAAACCACGATGTCATGTACAATACGTCATGTATGTGCACTACATCCGCACTGCACACTTCTGTACGGAGGGTTCGCACCATACCTATCCCTCCTATACTAAACGGTATGCCAAAATATGTTTCAAAAAAATGCAAACCAAAGAACCGTTTTACGACAATGCCGTTTTCTTTTTTTATCCCCAAATGTTTTTTTTGATGTGCAAATGTGACCACAGTAACTTGGTGTCCTACATCATGTGCGCTTTGCGCTTGTTTTTGTGCAACCAGCTCAAGACCTCCCGTGTGAGGTGGATAGTTCATGGCGACGTAGGTAATCTTCATATGACGCACTACGTTATGATTTAAATAGTTTTGGTGTGAATACCACGTACGACATATCAGACTTCCAAAAAAGATTCCGTACAAATACCATCAAGATACGTACTCCATCACTCACGGGGCGCAAGTTTGATACACCGCTCCTGTACCTATAGGTAATAGGGACACAAGAGATACTTTCACCCAAAATAGCCATCTTAGTCACCATATCCATTTCTATCCCAAAGTCCCGAGCAACGAGATGTGGATGCAAACGCATCAGCGCTTGGTAATTCCACGCAAAGTAACCCGTGAGCACATCCGTGACGTTGGCATTGTAAAAGAATCTTACGAGGAAAGAAAACATCCAGTTTCCAAACCTGTTAAAGGAAGACATTGCACCTTCGGCTATTTTCCCCGTAAGTCGTGACCCTATCACCACGTTACAAAAGTGTGAGCGCAGAGGCTCAATGAGTCGAAATAGTTCGTGTGACTGATAGGTGTCATCACCGTCAATCATGACCACATAGTCAGTATCGTGAGGTACAGACTCAAAACCTTTTTTGATAGCATTCCCCTTTCCAACTTTCTCTTCATGAATAACTATTGCCCCAGCGTCTTGTGCCACCTGCGCTGTCGCGTCACTAGAGTTGTTATCGATAACAATTACTTCTAGGGAGTATCCAGTATTTTTCTTTACCTCCTCAAAAAAACCTTGCACAACTTTTCCCACGCCTTCAGCTTCGTTGTGACACGGAATAAGAGCGACTATTTTTTTTATTTTTGTCTTCATACAACAACACGTTACCTGTGCGCTTTCTACTAAAAAATTCTCGAGGTTCTTTTGAAAACTAAGTTTTCAAAGCCGAAGTCGCCTAGCCATTCTCGCGACTGCCTTCTAAATAATACTTTAATATTAGCACAGAAATATAAACTCGTCAACCTTTTGCGGGTGAATTAGCACTCTAATTGCACAGAAGTTTGCAGGCTAATTGCACAGGCTTTTGGCACACACATACTCCTGTGTATATGTCACATACACAAATTG
>Ga0076132_115_pt2 | contig 3040 bp, 4 predicted proteins | sample RifGroC2_FD_67718 | JGI IMG/M metagenome (GOLD analysis project Ga0076132, IMG submission 67718) | Parcubacteria bacterium GW2011_GWC2_42_11
CTCCCCTCGGATGAATGAGGGGAGGTATTATGAGACGTTACATAAGATATGCTATAGGGACTTCGTAGCTTCTTGCTGCCGCGTGTTCTTGGAGGGCATCAAAGCTTTCGGAAAAATTTTCGGCGAAGTGAACGGTTGCAAAAATGCCACTTGTAATGAGTGGAATTGAAAAATCATGCAAATAAGGGTTAGGGTACCTTGTCATCTTCTGTTTAGCGAGAAGGTCCTCGATTTGAGGCTGAAAAGACAGTATATCGAGGACAACCCAGCCTTCTTTTGAGAGAGCTTCCAAGTGTCCCTCCGGTATTTGGTAATTTTCTCTCACCAATGTACCGTTTTCTTGGATCCTTTCACCGAGAACAACAGTTTTGCGAGACCCCCCAGCCTTTAGTACCAAATTGTACGCATGCACGTACAATTGATTAAACGCCTGACATTCTAGGGTTCTTTCTGCGCGCAGAATCATCTGTGTCACCTCCTTGTTTCTACGATTATTTTAAATCTTCCAGCAGTATACATAAACATGTAAATTTGTAAATATATATTTGACGAAAATATCGTCATAAGTATACTTAAATGTAACTATGGATTTTGTCGTTGATCAGTTTCGATTCTTAGGGCTCAACACTCGTGAGATACGAGTATTTACTGTTATTAGCACTTTTGGAAAAATGAATATGACGAAGATTTCTTCACGATCGCAACTACCTCGAACGACGGTAGACGCTATTGTGAGACGGCTTTTAAAACAAGGTCTTATTTCAAAAGAGAAGATGAGCGGACATTTTGAGTATTTCGTTCAACCTACCGAAGTGGCAGACAAACTCGATTTACTTGAGCAGAAACTACGTCCCAAAAAGCCGTCCGAAAAACAAAAAGTTGCTGAAAACGAGCAGAAATTTATTGACGAAAAAAACGTCACTGGCGTAAATTATATAGACTTATTGGATAATGCTTTTCAAAATCATCGCGGGGACAGAGTGCGTCTTATGCTCTCACATGTACAGCGTGAGGGAGAGAAAAGTTGTGTGGAAAGGTTACAGATGTACACCAAATTGGCTGTTGAAAATCAGATAAAGTTTGATGTTCTTATGTCCCCGCGTATTGCGGATGTTGTAAGGGGGAAGAAGCACTTGTTTGAAATTTATCAAGTACCGCTAGATGTTCGTCTTAATATTGTCCCTGCTTTCTACAGTATCATGGAGCATGATGTGTGCATGTTTCGAGATACCGTTATGCTTATTCATCCCCATAAAAACATTACAGAAAAAATTGATTCTTTAACGCACGTGGATCTTTGCAATCATCTGCTCACTGTAGCCTCAGAGGTAGGGTGGAGTGTTGATTTGGCTACGTGGCTGAATAAGTGACGAGTTTGCGAGTAACGAGTAAGGCGAGTGGCGAGAAAAGCGAAAAAGGGACTAAAAGTTTAAAGTTATAAAGTTCATAACGTTGAAAGTAACGAAAAGTGCACATGTATGCGGGAAAGTGGACTTTTTGTGGTATGGAAGCTATGATATACGGCACACGATGCGGGCCCGCACACTTACTTAAATTAAATGTGCAGCAAAATGGGTTTGTTGATTTCGTGTAGAACGTGACACCTGTATATTATTGTTGATGTATTGGTGAGTGTACGGGCGGGTATGATTAAGTGGTATAATACGTCCTTGCCAAGGATGATTCGGGAGTTCGATTCTCCCTACCCGCACACATACAAAAACCCTGCGCAAAGCGCGTACGTAAAACACCACTTTCGAAGGTGGTGTTTTACGTACAGGGTCTTTGTGTGTGGGCCTACCCGCTTTGCATGTACAATGTAATCTATGTTTTTAGTGCGTTTTTTAACACTATATTTCTGCTATACTTTCTACTATGCGTGAAATTGAAAGAATTATTGTGTCTGGTCTCGTGTTCAGTAAAGATGGGAAATTGCTTATGGGTTTAAAAGATCCAGCAAAAGGAGGAGTGTTTCCAGATGTATGGCATTTACCTGGGGGTGGTGTTGATGAGGGTGAGTCACTCAAAGATGCACTCGCACGAGAACTGCGTGAAGAGGTGGGGCTTGATGTCACGAATGCACGAATAATTCGCGTACCAAATATCGGTAAAGGGTCTTCAGAAAAGACTCTTCCTGATGGTGAAAAAGTTCTTTGTCATATGGAGTTCAATCGTTTTGAGGTACACTTTGATAAGGATTCCGATGAGATAGATGTCAAACCAGGAAGTGACTTAGTAGAAACAAAATGGTTTGAGAAGAGTGAGCTCTCTTCTGTGAAGCAGATTCCGGGAGGGAGAGAGTTTTTTCAAGAAATGGAATACATGCCTGCTGACACCCCTTCAGAGTTCAGACACCCGCTCAAGTGAACACCGCGTACTCTATTGCGTGCTATACTTTTTTGAACGACTCTAATTTAAGAATGTAATTAAGACAACCATGTTTAATGACCCGAAAAGAGACTTGTACATGAAAGAAGAGGGGGAAAGAATAGAGAAAGAAAAAGAAAAGAAACGACTTCAAGACAATAAAAAACTACAAGAAAAGATTGAGGTTTTAAAAAAAAACCTGAGTGACGCTGAAGCAAAAGCGAAAGTCATTGAAATACATTTGCGTGGAAGAATACAAATTATTGAGACAATAAAGAAGAAAATCGAGTATATTCAAGAGCATGAAATTAATCAAGTAAAGAAATTAATTGAAAACAGGCAATTAGAAATTGAAAGGCTGCAAAAAAAGATTGAGATAAGTGAGAAGAGTATTGCGCACGAGCAAAGTGAAATTGAATATAAACAACACGAAGTTGAAATGGCCAAAAAAGAGTTAGAGGAAAAAAATGCAGAAAAGAAAGGAAACACTGAGGAGTTAAAAAAACTCGAGGAGGAATTACGTAGACAATCTTGAGTTTTTCATATGCAGACCTGTGGATAACTGTGGGTATAAGGGGATAAAGGACATGTACCATAGAGACGAAATGGCTCAATATCAGCATATTGCAATCGGACAACTGGGTGAAAAAATAGCACAAAAATACTTGGAAAA
>Ga0076132_123_pt2 | contig 2896 bp, 4 predicted proteins | sample RifGroC2_FD_67718 | JGI IMG/M metagenome (GOLD analysis project Ga0076132, IMG submission 67718) | Parcubacteria bacterium GW2011_GWC2_42_11
ATTGTGGCAACCTATAAAACTAAAATTTGAGTTTCAAAATTCTGAATAGAAGTATCAGAGACTTCTAACGGGGCCCGTAGCTCACCTGGTAGAGCGCCTCATTTGCACTGAGGAGGTAGGGGGTTCGAGTCCTCTCGGGTCCACAAAAAACACACACACGTCGAAAGACGTGTTTTGTGTTTTTTTGTGGACCCGAAGCAAGGTGCCAATGCACCTTGCGTGAGGACTCGAACGGCGCAGTCATCCTCCAAAGGAGGAGACGAGCGTAGACGAAACGCACTTAGTATTTTGCGAGTTCTCGAAGCAAAATACTTAGTGACGTATCGTCGAGTCCTCTCGGGGACGAATGAACGATAAATATCTAAGTTTCGAGATGTGTTTGTGATATTATGCATAAATCAATATACTAAATCAGAATGCATACACGTATTAAATGGTCTTATGGAATTTTTGCAATATTATTTTCTATAATAGTTTTGTTTGATTTTCTTATTTTATTTCAATCTTGGGAAGATGGCGTTCTACTGCACCCGCAACTACAACAACATTTTTATATCAATCCGTTTCTAATGGTTTATTTTTGGTATACGGCTTTGAAAAATGATTGATAAAAATGTGTGGCCGTCCAAGAACGCGAGGCAGATTTGAAACTTTGCGAAAATATGCCCGCGATTCTGGGACGAGTCCCTTCGGGTTAACCGAGCGAGTAAACTTAAATGTTCATAACAAACAACTACATTATGTGACGAATGGTACAATGAATTTACTTCCACAAGCACGTAAGGTGGGGTTGTCTGGTTTTATATGAGATTTTTTACATCATTCTTAACACTAGTGGTACTCCTTCTGTGTGTTTTTTTTGCTTTTTCATACTTTGATAGTAAGTATTTACTCGTAGCGACGGATGCAGAATATGCAAAAAATACTGGTACACAACTTCTAGAGTTGTTCCTAATCGTGTCCATAGCAGCTGCGATGTTTCTTTCTTTACTCATCTACTCTGTTCTTTCTACCCAAAACGCCGCACGACGAATGGCGTATGCGATATCTAAAGATATGTCATTTTCTAAAGAGCAATTTAGGCGTTTCTATGAATTGAGCCCCGTTCCGTATCTACTCATTTCACCAAAAGGTACGATTACGCGACCGAATAAAGCATCGCTACGATTCTTTGGGAGGACTGAAGAAGATTTAATTGATAAAAATATTTTTTCATTCCTCTCTCTACCTGAGCATAGTGAGAAAATTATGCGGTACAAAGACAGTGCAGAGCGACGTATACCCGTGGAGCAAAAAGAAGTGCAGGTGCTGTTGGATTCAAAAGAGTTACGGTGGGCACTCCTATCGATTGAGGATATTACGACACCCGGATCTCATGAGCACAATTGTCTCGTCACGCTTGTAGATATACATGAACAGAAAGAGCTTGAACGAATTAAAACTGAGTTCCTCTCGCTTGCATCGCACCAGCTACGTTCACCACTAGCAAACTTAAAGTGGTACATCGATTTCCTTCTCAATAGGCGTAGAGATCAAATGTCCGAAGAAGTGCAAGGGTACTTGCACAAAATGTTTCGAAGGAATTCAGACATGATTGAGCTTGTGAACACCTTACTCAATCTCTCTCGAATAGAAATGGGTAGAGTGAAGGTGGAAAAAGAATCTGCTGATGTGGAGGCTCTTACGAAGAGTGTTATTGAAGAGCTTGAGCCGACAGCTCTAGAAAAGAAAATAGTTATGGAAACAACGTTTGTGGGTGACCTTCAACTTGATACAGATACTCGTCTGGTGCGTATAATTCTTCAAAATCTGCTTTCAAATTCACTTCGCTACACAAAGGAAAACGGTAAAGTCTTCATACGATTGTCGGGCTCAACATCTCGGATTCGTTTTGAGGTAGAGGACACTGGCGTTGGTATTCCGCCAAACGAACAGGGAAGTATTTTCTCAAAACTCTACCGAGCGACCAATGCTAAGGAAATAGAAGCAAATGGTAATGGTATTGGTTTATACATGTGTAAAGAGCTTGTAGAAGGTTTAGGTGGTACTATTACGTTTGTAAGTAAGTTGGGAGAGGGTACAACATTTACCTTTGAACTACCTCGATAATTTTTTATTATAGTGTAATTGTAACGTTGTATGAATGGAAAAAAAATACTCATGGTTGATGATGATTTGGCATTTTGTGAGATGTTATCGGAAATACTTAGGGATGAAGGTGCTGAGGTACTGGTAGAACATGATGGTGCTGCAGGGATAGAGAAAGCACTGAGCGAGCATCCGGATCTCGTACTTTTTGATGTCATGATGCCAGTAATGAGTGGAATAAAAGCTCTAGAAAAACTTCGTGCTGACGGATGGGGAAAAAATGTCCCTGCAATACTCCTTACCAATGTCAACCAACCAGATGCAATGGCAGCTAGTCTAGAGAATGGTCCTCCTACAGAATACCTGCTCAAAGTAGATTGGACACTTGATCAAATAGCTGAACGAATTAAGAAAATTCTTGCGGCATAACGTGCTTTGCTGTAGGTTTGCTTTCAAGTGGATGCATCACGCATGAGTTCTTGTGGTGTAAGGAAATATGATGCAGTCAAAAAAATTTATAAAAACAAAGGAAAATTTTATCTGCGAGCAGTGCGGTTTATCTGTTGAAGGAGATGGGTATACCAATCATTGTCCGCAGTGTTTGTGGAGTAAACATGTCGATGTTCATCCAGGAGACAGAAAAGCAACCTGTAATGGAATGATGCGTCCCGTCCAAATAGAATACAAAAGCGATACGTATGTTATCGTGCATCGATGTGTACTTTGCAAACATACAAAACGAAATAAGTCGTCACCTGTGGATAATTTTGAGGCGATTATTCAGCTCTCGGCAACACCGTATAAGAAA